>JGI20159J14440_10002921_pt1 | contig 11246 bp, 10 predicted proteins | sample COG_09_FD_14440 | JGI IMG/M metagenome (IMG submission 14440) | reverse complement strand
GGCGTCAGTCATCGAACAATTCAATTCCGCCCACGGCAGAAATGTAAAACCCGGAGAGCCGAGCCAGACTTTTTCAGTGGCTTCCTTGCTGATTAAATACCCCTGAACTGGATGCCTTTCCGGCGAAAAGAGGTCAGCTTCTCGACCGCTGTGCGGTCTTACCTTCTCAATTTATCTTGCCTCAGGTGGCGCCCTGAGAGGAGGTGTGAGTAACGGGAGGGTTGGAATGTCCTGTTCCTTCTCTCAAAGGTGAGCCCGGATCCTGCCTGTGATGTCCTGACCCTCAATACATGTAATGACTGTTAGTGACTCGCCGCACCGGCCGCAGGTCTCTATGTCAATATTGAACATCCGCTTTAGGCGTTGCGCCCGGGTCATACCCGATAAAGCGGGGCAGGCTTTAGCGGCATGATGAGTGGAGGGATTCACACAGGCTTTTTAGGCGGTGGTAGCAGGGTGGTAGTCGTCACACCCTGCTTCTACCTAAGCGCCTAATAATAAGGCACTTTTCTTTCTTAATATGGCGGTGGGCGTAGGATTCGAACCTACGGACGGTTTCCCGTCAACGGTTTTCAAGACCGCCGCTTTCGACCACTCAGCCAGCCCACCAATTCCCGTAGACGCTCATGGTCGGTGGGAAGCGCGCATTATAACTATGCCTGCGAGGCTATCAAGTAGCTAATGCGATGAATTGATGTTTTTTGCAGTACGCGTAGTCGCTCACGCGGCGTATCGGGGTCATCTAGGGGATAGTCCCGCTAACAACCGGCTTGGGGACGTGGTTTTGCCCGGCAAAGGCAGGGTCAGTTTAGGACGCCGCCGGCTGTGAATGTTTAATTGCGTATTGCGAGGCTATATGCAATCATGGCGGTACTGGCTGAGGGACTAGGGTCAATGTCCAGGTCCAACATGCCCGCCCCTGCTAAGGGAAATGGCGAGGGTGGCTGCCGTTAGCAGTGAGGAGATGTTCTGTGGCCAGCAGAAGAAACGTCAGGGACGAGAAGGGTCAAGGAAGGCCCACTGGGCCAAGGAAGGCCCTCCAAAAGACCTCACTGAGGCGAAAGATGTGGTGAGGGACAAGGATGTCCCTCTGCTTTTTCTTATTCGCACCCCACACCAAGTGCGCGGTCTGTCATCAACGCCGGTGCGTCCAGTCACGCCTTAGGCAATTAACCCTCGCTAGTGTCATCCACAGTAGCCTCGTCCTCTTGGGCAATGGTCCCTGTTGGAGTAACACTGCTGCGTGGATCATTGCTGGCTCGGGGAATATCACGTTTTACGACGGTGACTGCAGGGGCAGCTTCGTGCTCGAACAGCACAGCGCGTTGGGTTGAAATGGCAATATCCAAGATGGGTTTGGGCCGATTTCGCGGGTCATTGACTGCTCGACCATCGTCTGTCACACCGTCGTTATTGGCGCCAGCGCTGGCTGTTTCGCTGATTATGGCGGCACCGCTCGAGCTCTCTACGGCTGACGTCTCTATGGTGGGGGTTGTCATTGGCGATACATCGGTCGCTGACGGGTTGTTAACGACTGAAATCTGCTCTTCAGATACTGTAATTTCAGCCACGTCCGCTGCAGCTGTCGTTTCAGCTTCATCGGTGCCGTCGCTGGCAGGGGGAGTGCTGTCCATCGGTAGTGGTGGTTCTGCGTCTACGCCGGATGTTGTGATGCTCCCTGTCATCAGTCGCTCTGCCGCCATTGGTGATTCGCTATCACCTGTTTCAGCAAACACTTCAACAGTTGCTTGGACACTAGCGGCGGGCTCCACCTCAGATATCGGTTCGTCCATTATCTGGGGCACTGGCGCGTCTTCATCCTTAGCCGCTAACTGAGCCTCCGCCCCTTCCGACGGTGGAGCTTCAGTAGCCTCCATGGAATTGGCACCGTTAGACAGCACACCGTCATCAAGGAGGGGTAGGGGATTGGTCGCTGGGTCTACTGTATCTGTAGCCACCTCACTAGCGGCCATCTCAGGTCTTGTCCCTCTGCGCCGACGACGCCCGGCACTTTTTTGGCCGCTAGGGCGATGCCGGGCGGTAGTTTGCTGGTCTTCGGCCTCGACCTCGGTAGGTGGCTGGATCTCTACATCACTATCTTCATCACTATCTGCCCCATCATCGTCAGGGTCAGAATCTGATGATGAGTCCATATCCCCGTCGCTACGTCGCTGACCACCCCGTCGGCCACGACGTCTCCGTCGCTTGGGTCGATCACTGCTGTCATCGTCTTCTGAGGTTTCATCGTCAGAGTTGACATCAATGTCGTGATCTTCATCGCTGTGGTCAGTGGATGAGCTGTTGTCACTGGGCTTTTTTCGCCTATTTTGATCCCGGCTTCGCGTTCGGTGTTGGCCGCTATCCTCTGAGTCAGCACTGCTGTCCTCGGTGTTATCAGCCGCTGGCAGGTCAGCGTCTAGCTTCGCTGGCTGAGCGGTTGGCACGGGTGCGAACAGCGAACCCCACAATTTACTCAGTAAGCCAGGTTTCGCACTTTTGGCATCCGCAGGCTGTTTGGCTATCGGTTTATTGGCTTCTGTTGTCGTAACGTTCTGCGGTGGCACATCAGCGTCATTGGCGGGCGCTGGCCCTTGAGGTTTTATGCCGCGCACTAAGGCTTTAGGTAAGGCAGGTGCATCGTTGTCATCATCCCGGATTAATAGCAGTTCAGGCGTGTCCAGCTCTACCTCAAAGCTAACAGTGTCGTTCTCTTCCATCTCATCTTCACGCAAGCGAGTGACTTCAAAGTGGGGCGTTTCTTTGTGTGGATTGGGAATAATCAATAGTCTCACGCCATTGCTGCTCTCAATGTCGTTGACCGCTGCGCGCTTTTCGTTGAGTAGAAACGCAGCGACATCAACCGGCACAACCGCACGCACTTCACCCGTGCGGTCTTTGGCAGCCTCTTCTTGCAGCAGGCGTAGAATGGCCAGACCCAGAGATTTCGTATCGCGAATAGTGCCTTGCCCTGTACAGCGGGGGCAGACCATGGCGCTTGTTTCGCCTAAAGAGGGGCGCAAACGCTGGCGGGACATTTCGAGCAATCCAAAGCGTGAAATGCGACCAACTTGAACTCGCGCGCGATCAATTTCTAAGGCATCACGCATTCGGTTTTCCACGGCACGCTGATTTTTTGCCGCATTCATATCAATGAAATCTATGACAATTAAACCGCCCATATCGCGCAGCCTGAGCTGCCGAGCAATTTCGTCCGCCGCTTCTAGATTTGTGTGTAGGGCAGTCTGCTCAATATCGGCGCCCTTTGTTGCGCGCGCCGAGTTTATATCAATAGAGACCAATGCCTCGGTGGGATCAATAACGATGGAACCACCAGACGGTAATCGCACTTCGCGCTGAAAGGCGGTTTCAATCTGCCCCTCTACTTGAAACCGATTAAACAATGGCACGGTATCCTCATACTTTTTCACACGCTGGCTGAATCGTGGCATGACCATTGAGACAAAATCATTGGCTTGTTTGAAGGCGCCATCATCGTCAATGAGCACCTGATCAATGTCGTCGCGTAAATAATCGCGAATCGCGCGAATAATCACGTCGCTCTCTTGATAGAGAAGGACAGGGCCTTTGTTCTCCGCATTGGCGGTTGAAATGGCGTCCCACAGCTGCAGCAAATAGTCTAAATCCCACTGCAGTTCTTCAGCACTTCGGCCGACACCGGCTGTACGAATAATGACGCCCATCCCGTCTGGAATAGTTAACTCAGCTAAGGCCTCTCGCAATTCACTGCGATGCTCACCCTCAATGCGGCGAGAAATGCCACCTGCCCGGGGATTGTTGGGCATCAAGACCATATAACGCCCCGCTAAACTGATGAAGGAGGTAAGTGCCGCACCTTTAGTGCCGCGCTCTTCCTTATCCACTTGAACGATCAGCTCGGTGCCTTCCTTCAGCACGTCCTTGATGCGAGTTTTACCTTCACTCGTTGGTGCGGAACTGCGGAAATATTGAGGGGAAATCTCTTTGAGGGGAAGAAAGCCGTGACGATCAGCGCCAAAGTCGACAAAGGCCGCTTCGAGACTGGGTTCCACACGGGTTATTTTAGCTTTATAGACATTGGCTTTAGTGGCAACACGCGCACGGTTTTCAATATCTAGGTCATACAGCCGACTGCCATCGACAAGGGCGACACGCACCTCTTCCGATTGCGTTGCATTTATTAACATTTTTTTCATGGATTACGTCCAGTTAGCGCTAACACTGAACGGGTGCGCGAAGGCGAGTTGCCTTCAAAACCAAGTGGTCGCCACAGCAATACCGCTATGGGGAAGTGGTCAAAATCACCACTTCTTTCTTCCTTGTTTCAGCGGCCTGACGCGAGCATCGACCACTTAAAATTCGCACCGCGTTCATAGTTTCGCGGGTTATATTCAGTTGCCCGGTATCATCACCTCCGCTCTAACGTGTACTCTTCGCTTCCTGTACACGGAGTGGTCCGGTGACGCTAGCGGGCGTCGTATCTTCGGGCTGCGGGATATTCTCGCCGGTGGGTTCCGGACAGCTCTTTTACGTTAATGACGCAGGTCTGTCATAGTGAGCTGCTAAAAAACTAGAATACTGTAATCTGGTGACGGGGTAGATTTTTGCGTTCATCTCTCTGTCGGGGTCGACCCTGTCGCCCGGGCGTACCGCCCTCAGCCGGCGCCGAACGTACCATTAATAACCGAGTAAATCAATTGCCAGAGCAAAAAGACATAAAAGCTGTGAATCACGGGGTACAGGTTATCCAAATCTCTGAGCTTGAGGCTGGGCAACGCTTGGATAACTACTTGCTACGAGTACTGAGCGGCGTACCGAAAACCCGCATTTACAAGGCCATTAGAAAGGGCGAGGTGCGTATTAACAAAGGCCGGGCTAAACCTGAGACAAAGCTACAGACCGGAGATAAGTTGCGCGTCCCACCGCTTAATCAAAATCAACGGTCAACCCCTAAGGCCGCGTCGCACCACTGGACTGAGCGACTTCGGGAGGCGGTGGTGTTGGAGACCGATCAACTATTGGTTATCGACAAACCTTCGGGCCTCGCAGTGCATGGCGGCAGCGGTGTCACTGCGGGACTCATAGAAACGCTGCGCCTTATGTTCCCTGAGCAACGTTATCTAGAACTTGTTCACCGACTCGATAGGGATACTTCGGGGCTCTTACTTGTTGCCAAGCGGGCCAGCACATTACGCGATCTACACACACAGCTGCGTAATGGCCAGATTGATAAGCGCTATCAGGCACTCGTGTGCGGTCGTTGGCCGGCGCATTTAAAACGTATCGATGCGCCGCTCGAACGGTTCTCTTTGGCTTCTGGTGAGCGACGGGTAAAAGTGTCGGCCCAGGGCCGACCTTGTGTTACGGACTTTAGCGTCTTACGTCGGTGGAGACGAGCAACGTTAATAGAGGCCAAACCGATTACCGGCCGGACCCATCAAATAAGAGTGCATTGCCAGCATGCCAACTTATCCATTTTAGGTGAGCAAAAATACGCCATGGGCGACGCTGAGGGTATCGCTGAAACCTATAAAGTGCCCCGGTTGTTTCTGCATGCGGCATCGCTACATTTTTCTGTTGATGGACGACGAATATCGGTCGAAGCACCACTCCCGACTGATTTACACGCGGTTTGTCAGCGCTTGGGAGCACCTCTGTAGCGTCCTGGGGTAGCGCTTGGGCCGCCGACGATCGTTACGACGATTATTGTGATTGGGATGTAAAATAAGGATGGAATTCAATCGCTACGGAAGTGCATAGCCCTGAGCGCGGAGTGCCGTACACAGACCAATGAGGGGTAGTCCCTCTAATGCCGTTGGGTCTTCACTCGCCAGCGACTCAAAGAGACTAATACCCAGCGATTCCCATTTAAAGCTGCCGGCACAATCGAAGGGACTGTCAGATTGAAGGTAGCGAGCAATGGCAGAATCAGATAAGCGCCTTAGCGTCACCGTTGTTGTTACCACCTGACCATGGAGGAAGTGAGAGGTAGGACGCCAAAGCGCAAAGCCCGTGTAAAACGTGACTTGCTGCCCTGAACACAGCTGCAGTTGTGCCTGTGCTTTATCGAGGGTGCCGGGTTTGCCGAGCAATTGGCGAGCGCACGTCGCGACCTGATCACTGCCGATATACAACGTGTCAGGGTCACTGGCCTTTGCCACGGCTTGGGCCTTCTCCACTGACAGTCGATAGGCAAGTGCAGACCGGCTTTCACCGCGCCTCGGCAATTCTGGCACAGCTGGCGTCCGAGACTCGAATGGCAGCCGTAAACGTGAAAAAAGTTGCTTGCGATAGGGTGAGCTAGACGCCAGCACTAGGTTTTTAGGGAGTGGTTTGAGATTATGTGACATGAGTAGCAAAGCCTTTGAATTACCGAGATTTTTTTTTGACACGCACCGGGTGCGTCCGTATCATTCGCCGCCATGAAGCGTGCAGGTATACCACAGACGGTCGAGGTACGAACTTTGGCGGCGAGGCAAGTGGTGATCGAGGGTGGATTAACCGAGGCCCGAATGCCCCGTCTCGCCGCGGCTATCGCCAGCGCAGACGCGCCTGCACAGGTCCGTGTCGATTGTAGTCGTGACGAGGAGGGACGGTACATTGCTGCTCTGAACGTGAGTATGCAAGTCGCTGTGACCTGCCAGCGGTGTTTGACATGTTTGACCATCGACTTGCAGGCTAACAGTCTGCTAGCCGCGGTGTGGACCGACGAACAGGCGCAGGCCTTACCGACGCGTTATGAACCATTAATTACGGAGGGTGAGTCGGACCTGTGGCAAATGGTGGAAGATGAGTTGCTACTGGCATTGCCAGCCTTTAGCTATCACGATGACAGTCAATGTGCTGTAAAGGCCGGTATGACTGCTTCCGATAAGGGTGTCACTAACGTAAACGAATCGTTAGGGCAGAGAAAAGAGAATCCATTCGGTGTGCTCGCTACACTGAAGGCAGGTGGAAATAGAGACTGAGGCGGCTCACAGTTCGCTTCGCGGCTTAAAATAGGAGCCCATTATGGCTGTACAAAAGAGCAAGAAAACGCGCTCTCGTCGAGGAATGCGTCGTTCGCACGACTCACTAGAGGGCCAAACACTCATGGTTGACCAAACTTCGGGTGAAAATCGTCGTCGCCACCACATGAGCGCCGATGGCTTTTACAAAGGACAAAAAGTTCTCAATCTCGCCGATGACGATTAAACCGCATGCTGGCTTTTAACCAAGGCGGTTCGCCATCGTGCGCAACGCCGCCACACGAGCCCTGCTGTAAGAATGAGTGATTAGAGGGCTTCATGACCAAAACCGCCTTTCTTTTTCCAGGTCAAGGCTCCCAATCGGTAGGTATGCTATCGGTCGCTCACGACGCTTGGCCCATTGTGATCGATACGTTCTCTGAGGCGTCTGAGGTACTCGGATTCGACCTGTGGCAAATGGCCAAAGAGGGCTCGGCAGAGACACAAGCGTTGACCGCTAATACCCAGCCGCTGGTGCTCACTGCCAGCGCCGCTTTATTTAGAGCTTACCGAGGTGCGGGTGGCACGATGCCAGCCGTGGTGGCTGGCCACAGTTTAGGGGAGTTTTCTGCGTTAGTGGCGGCCGATTGCTTGTCATTTACCGACGCAGTGTCGTTGGTGCGCCTGCGCGGCGAAGCGATGCAGGCGTCAGTTCCGACAGGCGTCGGGGCTATGGCAGCGATCATTGGCCTTGATGACGAATCTATCAATATTACCTGTGCGAGAGTCTCACGTGGCGATGACTACCAAGTGCTCGCTGTTAATTACAACTCACCAGGACAAGTAGTGATCGCTGGTCACACCGAGGCGGTAACCGAGGCGATGGACTTGCTTAAACAGGTTGGGGCAAAGCGAGCCCTGCCACTACCGGTCAGCGCCCCTTTTCACACACCGCTCATGGGCTACGCTGGAGAAGCGTTGGGCGAAGCACTATCAGATACTCAACTCAATGACCCCGTCATACCGGTTGTCAGCAATGTGACAACCACGTTGCACTACAGTGCTGCAGACATTAAAGCGTTACTGGTTCGGCAAGTCTCTGCTCCCGTTCAGTGGACCGGCTGCATTGCGACGATGGTGGCATGGGGTTGTGAGAATTTTGTTGAGTGTGGGCCCGGCAAGGTATTATCAGGTCTGTTGAAGCGTATTGACCGATCATTGCCCTGTTCGGTGATGGAAACCCCCGAGGACTTGGAGTTGGTGTTACGGACCGTGGCGAATGAGGGTATCTATGCGCAATAGTGAAAAAAGAGTGGCATTGGTGACCGGGGCTAGCCGAGGTATTGGTAAAGCCATTGCCCAGCAATTGGCTGATGACGGTTTTGTTGTCGTTGGTACCGCAACGTCAGTTGAAGGCGCGAATCGCATTGACAGCTGGTTATCACCATTGGGTGGTGCAGGTATGGCACTCAATGTCACTGACGCTGACAGTGTTGCTGCGCTTATGGCCGCGACAAACGAGCGCTTTGGGGCGCCAACCGTGTTAGTCAATAATGCGGGCATTACTCGCGACAACTTGCTCATGCGGATGAAAGATGACGAGTGGCACAGTGTTATCGATACCAATTTGAACGCCGTTTTCCGCGTCAGTAAAGCCTGCCTGCGTGGCATGACGAAAGCCCGTTTCGGTCGAATTATCAGTATTTCATCGGTGGTGGGTTCAATGGGTAACCCGGGACAGTCCAATTATGCCGCAACGAAAGCCGGCGTCGAAGGGTTCACCCGGGCGCTCGCGAAGGAGCTTGGCTCGCGTGCCATTACGGTCAACGCGGTCGCGCCCGGTTTTATCGATACGGATATGACCGCAGAGCTATCAGAACAACAGCGAGAATTGATGCTCGGACAAATACCACTGGCTCGCTTAGGGCAGGCAGAGGAGGTGGGCGCGACGGTGGCTTTTTTATGCAGCGATGCGGCCAGCTACATCACCGGTGAGACAATTCATGTTAACGGTGGAATGTACATGGGTTAATTTCCCAAATGTCAAGGGTTTCACTTTGATGAAATCAGAGTAAAATGTGTTCATTAATTGGGCAAGCGCCCGTACTACAACGTGGAGAAACAAACAGACAATGAGTAGCATTGAAGAGCGCGTTAGAAAAATCGTCGCAGAGCAGTTGGGTGTCAAGGATGACGAAGTCCGAAACGAAGCATCCTTTGTGGATGATCTCGGTGCAGACTCACTCGATACGGTGGAGCTGGTAATGGCCCTTGAAGAGGAATTCGAGACTGAAATTCCAGACGAAGAAGCCGAGAAAATCACTACCGTACAGCTAGCTATTAGTTATATTAACGAAAATCTCGCCTGACATTCTAGAGTCGGTAGTGAGCAGCCGTTCTACGTTGTAGAGCGGCTTTTTTGTGTTGGATTCGTCGGCCACCACGTAGGGGGGAGTACATGCAGGGCAAACGTGTCGTAGTCACAGGTCTCGGAATGGTGTCACCGGTGGGTCTAGACGTTGATACCAGCTGGAAAAACATCTGCAACGGCGTGAGTGGGGCGGCATCTATAGAATCTTTCGATACTGAGGCGTTTAGTACGCGCTTTAGTTGCTCGGTGAAAAATTTCTCGACCGATGGTTACATAGCACTGAAAGACGCAAAACGGATGGATCTCTTTGTTCAATTTGGCATGGTCGCCGGTATTCAAGCATTCCGAGACAGCGGATTAGAGATTAGCGACGTTAATAACAAGCGTGTGGGCTGTGCCATCGGTTCAGGGATAGGCGGTATAGGCTCGATTGAACGTAATACCCAGCTGGTCTCAGCTTCAGGACCACGAAAGATATCGCCGTTTTTCGTCCCAGGTGCCATTATCAACATGATCAGCGGTAATTTGTCAGTCATGTTCGATATGCGAGGCCCGAATCTGGCGATAGTGACTGCCTGCACCTCAGGCACGCATAACATTGGGTTGGGCGCACGATTAATTGCCAGCGGCGACGCCGATGCCATGCTGGTCGGTGGTGCTGAAATGGCAACAACGCAGGTCGGTCTTGGTGGGTTTGCGGCTGCGCGAGCGTTATCGAGACGAAATGATGACCCGACCGCAGCGTCTCGCCCGTGGGACGTGGATCGTGATGGATTTGTCCTGGGCGATGGTGCGGCGGTGCTGATGCTGGAATCGCTCGACAGCGCCACCGAGCGCGGCGCTGCCATTTATGCAGAAGTGAGCGGGTTTGGTATGAGTGGGGACGCGTATCACATGACCTCGCCCCCCGAGGATGGTCGGGGAGCTGCTACCGCGATGACAAATGCACTGGCAGATGCCCGTGTAAACCCTGCGGATGTGCACTACATCAACGCCCATGGAACGTCGACTCTCGCTGGTGATCTCGCCGAAACAATGGCGGTAAAATCAGTGTTTGGTTCAGCGGCCAAAGCGGTGGCGGTCAGCTCTACGAAATCAATGATTGGTCATTTGCTGGGTGCAGCCGGCGCGGTTGAGGCGGTGTTTTCCATTCTCGCCATCCGCGACGGGATTGCACCGCCCACTATCAATTTGCATAACCCCGACCAAGGCTGTGATCTCAACTACGTTGCAAATCGTGCCCAAGAGTTGCCTATTCATCATGCCCTGAGTAATTCTTTCGGCTTTGGTGGTACCAACGGATCGCTCCTCTTCAGCCAGTTGACGTAACCACCCTCATGGCCGAATGGTTTTGGATCGACGGCGACGAGAATGGTTACGTGCCTGCCGATGACCGAGGTCTGGCCTTCGCCGATGGTGTATTCGAAACCTTACGTATCGAGCATGGGCGCGTCTGCCTAGCCAACTATCACCAAGAACGGCTGGCACTGGGCTTGGCGTGTCTCCTGTTCCCAAACGCCGCTAAGACAGCAGCTCAAGCGCTAGAGGCGGTGAGTCGATGGGGTTTATCGCATCAAGGGCTTGGCGATGGTGCTTCATTGCGACTGACAGTAACTCGAGGCTCTGGCCCTCGAGGATATGCTCCCAACGTTAACACTCAGCCGCGTGTATTGGCCCGATTAACGACGGGCTTACCGGCCAATGCACCCCCCGCGAAGATGGGCGTTGCCGATATTAGCTGGCCTGAACAGCCCGCATTGAGCGGCCACAAGTTGTTAACCCGAACGGAACAAGTGCTGGCTGCGCATCAAGTGGCGGTGTCCGGGCACGATGACTTAATCATGACTAATCTCAACGGAGCCGTGGTGTCTGCCACAGCCGGAAATGTATTCTTTCGGCGGGAGGGCGCGTTGTTCACGCCCCATCTGAGT
>JGI20159J14440_10002910_pt1 | contig 11274 bp, 6 predicted proteins | sample COG_09_FD_14440 | JGI IMG/M metagenome (IMG submission 14440) | reverse complement strand
CGGCGCTTCTCGGCGATATGGTTCCCGAAAGTAGCGGCGATGAAAAACAAGATTCAGATGAAGTCATCTCCATAGATGGTACCGTCGCGTATTGTTCTCAGTCCGCGTGGGTCCAATCTGCTTCCGTGAAAGAGAATATCTTGTTCGGTAAACTGCACTCGGAGAGGAAATACCACGACGCTTTAGACGCCGCGTGTATGTTGACTGATCTCAAACTCCTCCCAGATGCCGATCAAACGCAAATCGGTGAAAAAGGTATCACTTTGAGTGGCGGCCAAAAGCAAAGATGCGCCATCGCGCGCGCGGTGTATGCCGATGCCGATTTCGTCATTATGGATGACCCTCTTTCCGCCTTGGACGCGCACGTCGCCAAGGACGTGTTCAACAAATGCGTAAGGGGCGTATTTCGAGAAAAGGCGGTCTTACTCGTCACGCACCAGTTGCATTTCGTCGAGCGCGCGGATAAAATCTTAGTCATGAAAGACGGAGAAGTCGTCGAGCGTGGAAGTTATAAGGAACTCATCGAAAACGCAGAGTACTTCAGGCAAATGATGGAGTCTTATCGCGGAACGCAAGAGAAAGAAACGGCAAAGGCGGAATCGCGGAACGCAAGAGAAAGAAACGGCAAAGGCGGAAGAACAAGACGCCGGGGCGTTTGCTTTGTCGGAAACGGACAGAGATCAGATGAAACGCGTAGTTTCGGAACAGAAACTCAGTACAAAAACAGCGCAAAAAGAAGAACACCGCGAACAAGGCGCGGTAAAGAAGAATGTCTACGCGACGTACTTTCTGGCGTTGGGTGGCACACTACCATGCATGTTTCTCATGTTCATCACCATCATTGAACGGATGATTTCTGTGTTCACGCCAATGTGGCTTGCATTTTGGACCGAGTACAAGTACGGCTTGAACGATGCGGAATACATGAGCACATACGCAGCCATTGGCGTTATATCTGCTTTACTTTCGTGGTGGCGCACGTTCGCGTGGTTAGTCGCGTCTTTGCGCGCGGCGACGACCTTGCACTTGAAACTATTCCACTCGGTGTTGAATACGCGACAAGCTTTTTTTGATACGACTCCTCTCGGACGTATCATTCAGCGATTCGCAAAAGACACGAACGTTTTAGATAACCTTCTCGGACAATCCGTCAGTTCATTGACGTCTTTTGGTTTATGGTTGTTGGGTACGATGATTGCGATGGTTACGATTATCCCAATTCTCGGCCCTTTTTTGGTTCCAGTCTTTGCGTGCTACTTTTACGTGCAGTACTTCTTCCGTCCCGGCTATCGCGAAGCGAAACGGTTAGACGGCACGTCCGGGTCGCCAATTTTCGAACATTTTGGTGAAACCATTTCTGGCATCTCCACCATTCGCGCGTTTGGACACCAAGCGCGCTTCATTCACGAAAATGAGAAGCGCATCGCGTATAACCAACGCGCGGATTACACGCAAAAGTGCGCGTGCGATCGATGGCTACCAGTTCGTTTAGAAGTTATCGGTATTTCAATTTCCATCATCGTCGCCGGTTTAGGCGTTTACCAACGCAAAACCACCAGCAGCGGCTTGATTGGCGTGACGTTATCGTACGCCATCGACATCACTGGCGTGTTGTCTTGGTTGATTCGCTTATTCTCTGAACTCGAATCGCAAATGGTTTCCGTCGAGCGCGTTGAGGAGTACGCGCAGTTGCCTTCCGAGGAAGACACGGCGAACGATTCCATGGACAGCGAGAACGACGGTAAACAAATAGTCGCCATCGGCAAGGTTGAACCCGACCCGTCGTGGCCGCAAAGTGGTGGCATCGTTTTTCAAGACGTCGAAATGCGCTACCGTAAGGAACTCCCGTTGGTACTGAGCGGTGTTTCTTTCGAAATCGATGCTGGTTCGTCGGTTGGTATTTGCGGACGTACCGGCAGCGGTAAGAGTTCCTTAATCGTCGCCTTGTGGCGACTCGTGGAGCCTTCGCGAGGTAAAATTCTCATCGACGGCGTTGACATTTCTTCAATGCCGTTGAAATCGTTACGATCCAGAGTCACGTGCATCCCGCAAGATCCAATCTTGTTTTCAGGAACGGTTCGCGATAACCTCGACCCGTTTCTAACGCACAACGATGAAGATTTATGGTTTGCGTTGGAACACGTTCAATTGAAAAAGTTTGTCTCGACGCACGAAGACGGTTTAGGCTTGATGACCCCGGTCAAGGAGTACGGCTCCAACTTTTCCGCCGGTCAACGTCAAATGTTGTGCTTAGCCCGAGCGTTATTGCGCGAAACCAAAATCGTCTGCCTCGACGAAGCTACCGCCTCGGTCGATAACGAAAGCGACTTGATGATGCAAAAAGTAATCTCGCAAGAGTTCAAGGACAAAACAGTGATGACCATCGCGCACAGAATCAACACCATCATCGAATCGAACAAAGTGCTGTGCATGGCCAGCGGGAAGGTTTTGTCCTACGATACACCGTCCAAGTTATTGGAAGATTCGTCGAGCATATTTGCGCAGCTCGTGTTGGAAACCGGCGAGGCGTCGGCGAAGAATTTGAAACAACGCGCCAACGAGTTGGAGAAACAACGACGATAGTAATAATTAGTTAGTTAGGGGATTCTAATACAAATAGCTACACTATATACTTCAACTACGACTACTTCATTTTACCTTTACTCTCCTCGTCCATAATCTTCTGTCTCTGCTCCATAAATTTATCCAAAGCCACATCTACAGCCTCGCGTCCACTGAGAATCAATCGATTCACCATCTCCGGATCTCGCTCATGTTTGCCTTGTTCGAACTCTTTCCTCGCGCTTTCCCGGATGACATCTTTCCAAACGTGGCCTTTGCTATCTTTCCAAACGAATAAAACAGACGCTCGAATGACCGCACGATAGAGTGAGAGTGCTTCTTTTCGGGTGGTGAGTAACGCGGACTCGACGTACGCGTCGTTTTGTTTCATCGCTTCGCCTCGCTTTCGGTCCTGCGTAAAAACGTGAAGGAAGAGAGAGAAAGAGAGAGAAAGGCGGGTGGTGAGTGAGACAATTTTGAACAATAAAACGCGCGATGAAAGGCAAAGAACAACACCGAGAGGCAAAGAAACGAACGCTGTGCGTTGTAACGCGTCGTCGTACCAAATTTTCCTCTATGATTTCCTCGGTTAACCCTCGTCCGTCTCGATCTTCGATGAGCTGCACCGTTCTCGTCGCGTGCATTCCCCTAACTGAAGAAGGCGCATCATTTGTTCTCGATGAAGAAGAAGAAGATGAAGAAGAAGATTCTCTCCCGCTCTGCAACCGTCGGAACATTTCGAGCAGATGAGCGCTCTTTGTCTCTCTTAATAATAACGCGCGATGGTTGCAGAGGGATTGAATGAGAGTGCGTTGATGACGAGTCCTCATTTTTGGTGAGTGGAGAACAAAAAGCAGAGTGAAAAGGAGTGAGGACGATTGCGCTTTATATTTGGAATTCAACGTGTCTGTGTACGCTAGGACTATATGACAAAGAGCTAATGCTGAGTACGCATGTGGTGTTTTAAACTATGAGCGTGACGATACCTCTTCTCGCACACATCACATTCGTACGGTTTCTCTTTCGTGTGAATACGCTTGTGCCTTTGCAAATTACCAGCCGTAGTAAAACGCTTCTCGCACACATCACATTCGAACGGTTTCTCGTTCGTGTGAATACGCATGTGGTTTATCAAAGCATTAGGATGACGAAAAGCTTTATCGCACACATCGCACTCGTGCGGTTTCTCGTTCGTGTGAATACGCATGTGGCTTTTCAAAGTACTAGAATCACGAAAAGCTTTATCACAAACCTCGCATTCGTACGGCCTCTCGTTCGTGTGAATACGCATGTGCGTTTTCAAATTACCAGATTGAGTAAAACGCTTCTCGCACACATCACATTCATACGGTTTCTCCTTCGTGTGCGTACGCATGTGTATGGCCAAACCGGATGGATATCGAAACACCTTCTCGCAAACATCGCACTCGTGCCCTCTCTTTCTCTTCACTCCTTTAGCAATAAAAGCAGTCTCTTCTTCTCGCATCTGATTTTGCTCCACGAGATCATCACACGGCACGCACAGAATCCTCCGCAATCGCTCCACGTCGTCGTCGTCTCCCTCGTCGTCTTCTTCGTCTTCTTCGTCTTCTCCTTCTTCTTCTTCTTTTTGTATCTGATTTGCCTCGAGATCATCATCCTCGTCAGGAATTCTCAAACACAACACCTTTGGTTCTTCTTCCACTTCTTCTTCTTCTCTCGCCACCTTCAAAACCGTCCTCGCGTTCACCGCTCTTTTCGGATGTGGATTCTTTCTTCGTCTGCTGCTCATTATTAGTGCACTCTTCTCGCTTCGCGTTTAAAATTATGAGTAGAGTAGTAGTATTAAATCACATGCGAGATCCGAGAGACTGTTTTCTTCTCGGTGTGTGTGCGTTGGAAAAGACGTTTCACTCGAGAACGCGCGTTCTTCCTCGGAGACGAATTATTCAAAGAGAACGCTCGAACAACAAAGCGAAGGAGCGTTCGAAAACGCGTTCGCGCGCACGCGCGCTCGCACTTTTGCGCGTTCTTCGCGAAGTGACGCGCGTCTCCACTCTCCGGAGAATAGTTTCCGGTCGTTCAAACGCTTCAGTTTAGGGTCTTCGAGCCTGAGAGACAAGATCAAAAGTGACATCCGTTTACCGCAAAACATCCAACGCTTCCACGTCCTCCGGCTTTCACAGAGAGAGAGAGAGACTGAACCCTTCATTCGTAGCGTCGCATCACCACTATCATCGTGTGTGTTGTTTTTAAACAAAAACACCGTTTAAATATACGCAAAGAGCAAAGCATTTAACGCTATACAAAAATGGCATCGGATGATTCCAAAACCGAGGAACCGACGGAAGCGAAACCTGCTCCGGTGGTGTTTGGATCCGGCGCGTCGACGAACCACGTCTTCGGTTCAAGCTCTTCGTTTGGAACAACGGGAGGAGGTACTGCGACGACGTTTAATCCGTCCGCGTTTGCGTCTTCTTCGACGACGAAACCAGAAGAAGCGGCAGAAGAAGGCGAAGATGAAGACGTCGAACGCGAGTGCACGAAAGAGTTCACCCCGGTGGTGAAACTGGAAATCATCGAATCGAGCGAAACGAAAACGACCGGCGAGGAGAACGAAAACATTCTGTTCGAAGCGAAAACGAAAGCGTATCGATTCTTAGAGGGCGAGTGGAAAGAACGAGGGTTAGGACCGATGAAAATACTCGAGCATAAAGCGACGAAGAAGTGTCGATTGTTGATGCGAAGAGACAAGACGCTGAAAATATGCGCGAATTTTTATATCGATCCGGAGACGAAGGTGACGACGCACGCGGGGAGCGAAAAGGCGAGGGTGTTTACGACGGTGGATTGTTCGGACGGGGACGAAGCGCCGGCGTTGCAGAACATGTGCATTAAGTTTGGGAGCGAGGAGAAGGCGCAGTTGTTTCAGGATAAGTTTGAAGAGGCGCAGAAAATCATGGCGAGTTTGCCGAAAACGGAAGAAGAGGGGGAGAAAGAAGAGAAGGAGCAGGAAGGGAAGGAGAAGGCGGAAGATTTAGCCGATGATTTAGCGGAGAAGTTGAGTGCCGCGAAAAAAGACGAGGATTAATGAGAAGGCAGAAAGGGAAAGAGAGAGAGAGAGAGAAGGAAAGAGGAATTCTGAGAGTAAGTTCATTTAGCGCTACTTATTATGAATACACGGTAAAAACGTTTCTACTACTATATATACTTTACCACCCGGGCACGTACTTTCATTTATATCAACGAAGAAATCGATCGGCTAAACGCTCAAAGGCGACGGCGAGTTCTTTCGGCACGTTTTGTTCGTGGGAAGCGCCGACGAGCTCTTTGGAGACTCGGGAGTACGCCAAGCAAATGTCGCCGATAGACGCCCTCGCGAAAGATTTTCTAGAGGAATAATCAAAGTTGTTTCGGTCGTCACCAACTCCAGAGGAGAATCCGTTACCGCTGCCTCCAGTGGCCGCATCCCAGGCGTGCATGACGCGCAACGCGGATCTCAACATTCGCAAGCGCAACTTGGTTGAGTGTAACGCCTTGTGCATTTCCTCGCCAATTTCCTCGTCGTGCATTCTGCGATGTTCGGCGGCGAGTAAACGATCGTACGCTCTTTGTACCGGAGGACAGTTCCCTCGGACGCTCTGTAACATACAATCCGCGATGTCGTCATCTTCGGCTTGCTCGCTTTCGTTGACGCTCGGCGAGTTGAGCATGACGCCCCACTGACCGCTCGCTAACGTTTCGAGTCTGCACGTGACGTGGCACATTGGAAATGCAATTTCGTTGTTCGCGGCGGATTCGGTGAAGACTTTCGGGGCGATTTCGGCTACCGCGGCGCAAGCGGCGGCAACGATGGCGCGCCGCGTGTGCGTTTCGTTCGCTCGAGAGAGGACATCTTGGACAGCATCGATGATGACACAATCCCAGAGTTCTCTCGGGACCGCGGAAGCGTCCGCGTACGATTCTTGGTCCTCCGAGGAACCTCGTTGAGGTCGCGCCCACGCGATAATTTCCAAGCAAATGTCCCAAAACCGATGCGGTCGAGCAATGTCGTTGTACAAATCCGAAATCGATTTCATGTTTTCGCGCAGATCATTTGCCGCTTGTTCGAGCTCTTGCACTAAGTTGTGATCTATTTGTTGACCTTGACCAACTTCGCCGGCAGCCATGGATTGCATGCGTTTGCTTTTCATTCGCAGCGCGTTTTCCAATCGCATTTGAAACTCCAACACTTTCGCTTTGCCTTCAATCTCTTCGATTTGTCTCGCGTCTCTTTTGAACGCGCCCGTCGCGGGATCTTTCGTCGTGCCGTACTGTAACGCCATGCGAAACAAACCCATGCGCTCTTCGAGAGACGGGTACAAACGATCAGCCACGTGTCTTTCTGCTAACGCGACGCATACATCCGCCGCCATGCCTTCTTGTCCGTAATCGCCATACAATCTTGTGAGCAGTTGCAAATGTTTCGCCTCTTCTCTCGTCGTCGGTTGCAAACTCAAATGTTTGTTCAACGCGCCGTACTCGCAAAGAAATGCCTCTAACGCGTGTGGTGGGAGTCTACAGACATCATCTAAGCGATCTAAAGCGATCAAGGTTTCCGCCGCGACTTGAATGACGTCGTCTTCTTCGGACTCGACGATTTTATCGAGAATGCGTCGAATGCCTGCTTCTCTGGCGTCTTTCGGAAGTGAAGCGCAAACGACCGCTAAGGAACCCGGGTGCAAATCTTGTTCTTGTTGTTGTTGCTGCTGTTGAGTGCCCATCGTGTTAGCTCTTTGGTCGTCAGGAACAAACGTGTCGGAAGGTTTTCCGGTGACTAAGGATTTGATGGCCGTGGATATCAACGCGTAGCACTGAGCGAGACTCTGTTATTAAAATAGAAGAGATCATAAGGTCAGCAACACAGAAAGAGATAAAAAAAGGATGAGAAAGAACGTATCGAAATAATATCGCTCAGACTTAGATGTTCTGTAATTTTTTAATTCGCCACGGAAACGAGGCGGTAAGCCCCGCGCGTACGTTTCCAAGTTTGCGTATCCTCACCGCGATGATATGTTGAAAGAAAAAAGGAACGAAAGAAGCAAACAAAAACGTACCATATCAGGCTCGGCTTGCACTCTTCCACCCGTACTCGCGTCTGCTTTCCGCTGCTCTTCCATCCTGCGCAACGTCGCCGCTGCTGCTAAACTTAACGTGACCACTCCGTGGAACGCTCTCAAATCGACTAATTCAGCGCAAGCGCCATTCAAATCGCCCGCTAACGGCGCCTGAGCGAACAATCGCAACGCTTCGCCGACAAAACCATCTCTCTTCTCCACGTCGCGAAGCGCTCGAGCCTCTCGCGCGCGTTGTAGGATATCCCTCGCGCGATAAAAAGTTCGAGAATCCGCGCCGAAAAAATCAGGCGCGCCGTATTGTAACATTTTTGAAAGTTGTTCGCTGCGCTTTTGCACGGCGCCGCCGAGCGCGTCGGAGGAGGGCGCCGCGTCGCCTCGAGAGGAGGACACAACACGTGCCATGAGCGATTCGATGAGCGCAGAAGCGACTTTAGCACCTTCCGGCGTCGAAATGAATCGTCGAATGGACATCTGTTTTTCGTTGGAAAAGGAGAAGATTTGAGTGAGTGTTAGTTAGCGCGACTCGAGCGGAAAAGAACATTTGTACGAACAAAGGAAGCAGGGCATCACACACACACACACACACAAATAAACAAACATATCGAAAAAGACGCTCAGTGGAAGGGCACCATATGTGTTCTAAACATGCGTCGAAACGTTCATCTGATTGACAGATTATATGATTGAATCATCAACGCGCCTCTTTCATCGTTTCTTTTTACGCGCGTGTGTGTTTTGAGCGGAAAGGAGAGAAAAACAAAAAGTAAAAAGGTATAAACGCGCACCTGTGTCAGCGTCACGCGCGTTTCGTGCGGCAAAGCCGCCGCGACGGACTCGAAATCGTCCGTTTCTGAACATAACTTCAACAAACAAATAGCCTGCGAAGCTCTCGAAACGAGCGCTAAGAGCGCATCCATCGAATTCTCTTCCTCCCTCGCAGCGTTGAGCGCTAATTTTCTCCTCTTTGCCGGCGTCAACTGACTCGACGTTCTCGGTTTCCTCGTCTGCAAATACTTTTCAATCGGTCGCAACCGCTGTTCGATGGTTTCTAAAGTCTCCGGTTCCACGGAAAGTTGTAAAATTAAATCGTCGCCGATAAACCGCGCCGCCGAGCGAAGCGCGTCCGAGGCGAATCGCAAAGGGGAGCGAGAGGTATCGTACCCGTATCTGTTGGAAGAGGACGCGTTCGCCGCTTCTGCCGTTTGCGATTCGCGAATGGCAATTGCTAATGGTCGCTCCCAGATCGCTTGAACCGCTCGCGCAACGTACAAATGAATCGCCTTGTGCGCGGACGAGAAGTGCAAACTCGGTTGCACGATGGCGCGACCCATGTTAAACGCCGCGGACGATCGTTCCAGATTTTTTACCACGGCATCGTCATTTTGTCCATTCGCACCTTTCGTACCATTCACGTCGGCATCTTCGCTATCCACTCTCGGTTCTCCGGTGAATCTCGGATCCTCGAACGCCCGTCTCGCGGCATCCCTAACGCTCGGCGGAATAGGCTCGGCGAATCCTAAATGCACCGCCGAAGCGATGGATAAAGTCAAACACATGATCGCCGCTTCAACTGGTCCATAACACGAGAAGAACTCTTCGATGTGTTCAGGAACTTTGTTTTGCAACAACGTCGCCAAAGTATCGATCGGTCGCGCTTTCTCAAACGTCACCACGCCACTGTTCGTCACGAGCGCAAACTTCCTGCGTTTGCTTCGAAACAAGCTTTGCTCGACGAGTTCGCTTCGTAACTTTGAGCCGGTAAATTGTTCGACGACTGAAGCTGGCGTGCCCTTTGGAAACGGTGGGTCTAAATCCCGTCGAATTCTAGAGGGCATCGGCAACTCACCGATAGCACCTACGTTTGCCGCGACGCGACCTTCTAAAATTGAGGGCTTTTGCACAACCTCTCGCAAACCCCTCGCCGGTCCGGTATTGCGCGGCGCCGTCATCGGCGGCGGGAGTTGCAAGTGCATGGGCAACATCGCGTCTCGCGTGGCTAAGAATAATTTACTAGACTCGTCGTGCGAGCTGCTGTCGGATAAGAGCAAAACACCGTTGTAGTAGTGCGCGGCTTCGACTTCGAGCGCGTTCGCCGAGGCGTCCAGTAAAGCTCGGGCGGAGGTTAATCCTCTCGCAGAAGAGCCGCCAGATGGGGGAGGATCGCGCGTCTCCACCACAGATAAACGCGTCGGAGTGACATATCTACTTCCACTGCTGTTCGACGATCCATTGCTAATACGGTGATACGACGATGGGTAATAACTTCCGTAGCTCGACGGCGACGGCAACGCGGTCAAATACACGCGTCGCCCGTCGGCGCACACGCCTACTAAAGTCACGCTCGCGGATTCCTGAGTGGAAACGATGGCAATGTGCACCAGCTTTCCTGCTTTCTTCTTCGCCTCTGTTGTTTGCGAACCTTGGCCGTACCGCCCACTCGAAGACGGACTCCTGTAATCGCCGTATCGAGGAGAGCCGTACCCGCCTCGAGAACCGCCGTACGACGGGGATCGGTTTTCAAACATCGAATTTCCACCCCCATTATACATCGATCGTCTCGAACCGTTCCCGTAATAACTACTGCCACTCGATATTCCTCTTCCAGCGAGTTGCGCGATATCATTCACCTCGACGACGCGTCTAGGTGCGTCCATTCCCTTGGCGCCTAAATCGTACACTCGCACGGCGCCGTTTTGCGAGCGGGTGTATAAAATATTCCGCTCCTCGTCGCATAAGATTTGCAACAACGGGTCTTCGACGCTGAACACGTTCAACGAATTCGGGATGTAATACGAAAACCCAGATGATGAAAATTTAACTTTTCTCACCCTCGGCTGGCCTCGGCTGAAAAAAGAGCTACTCGACCCCCCTCCGTTCGAAGCTAACGTCATGTCACCGCCACCGCCACCGTGATACTTCAGCTCGTACGCGTGCGAATCGTTCCCTGCTAAGAAAATCCTTCCTGTTCTCGAACATCCGCAAATTTGATTAAACACGATCGCATCCGTCGGGCACGAAAACGTCGTGTCGCGAATCAACAAAGGCGCGTTTACGTCAAACGCGATTTTCTTCTTCTTCCCTCGAGAGCCATTTAGTGCATCTCTTCTGTCACTTTTTCCATTCGTATTCGTATCCTCCTTACTCGCAGTGACGTGACTCACGTCTGAAACTATCCCTAACATCTTTATCTCCACCGTCGTGCACACGACTAAAATCTTCGCAATCTGACTTATAAAAACCCCTTCCCTGGGATCCGCTAACCCGACGCACACAATCGGTTGCCCGTTAAACTCCTCCGTCAACTCAATCGGCACGTCGTCGTCCACGTCAAACCGCCACAAGAACAAAGAATCATCCACAGTCGCCCACGCCCTGGATATCTCCGGAAAGCACCCGCAAAAGCACACCGACTCGCGAGTCTCGTACCTCTCCAAGACGATTTTCGGCAACGGCGCTTTCGTCAAATTCCTCAACTCCGAAGGCCACCCGGGTTGTTGCAACGAGTACGCCTCCCTCGGTGCCTCTCGTAACAGCTCCAGCAAATCAGACTGGTTCGTTTCGTTGGTCAGTTTCGTGATGTGTTTCGTCGCCGCGGCCAACGCTTCGCGCGTTTCTG
>JGI20159J14440_10002909_pt1 | contig 11276 bp, 8 predicted proteins | sample COG_09_FD_14440 | JGI IMG/M metagenome (IMG submission 14440) | reverse complement strand
TCCCACGATTGGCAATGGAACATAATGTGGGATGAAGGCAAGTGCTTGCTGTCCAAAATTGTGGACGATGCCTACGTCATTACCCTATTCAAGGTTGAAGGTTTTTTCGTTGTTTCTGGGGTGAATCGTCGGGAAAGCGATCCTTTCATTTTTGAAAGTTTTGAGGTCCAACCGGAAGTTCTTGAAATCAAGGGGGTACCCTTTGACTTCAATAAAGCCATCATCGAATACAATGAATCTGATTAAAGGCATGACCATGGACGTGTCTTCGCCCACGTTATTGGCGGTTGGGTCGGGTTGTACAGATTGTATCAGTTGTGTACCGCATCTTGTTTTGGAATGGTATATTTTTCAGATTGAAAACAACAATACACAGCATTCCTGATGAGTACCAATGTATTAACTGCAGATCTGGAAATTTGGACAGATGACGATTCCTTGATTTGCAAATTGCGACGCTTTGCGATTGACGTGAGCGGCGAGAATAATGACTTGATGGAGACGTACAATGAACTTATTGTCGCCTTCGATGCGGTAGAAATGGGGTTTCTCGCGCAAAGAATCATAGGCCGATTTGAGCGGGAGATCTACCGCTTGTTTATCGTTGATTCAGACCCTTCCGGAAACGACCGCGGGTGGTCGATGGAGGATATGAAGGGTGAGCAATTTGATTGGTGGGAAGTTTGTCCGCATTTGGTTGTGACGAAGGTGGGAGAAATTGATTTGTCTCCCATAGCACACTTGGACGAAGACGACGAGGACATGATCGCAAAATGCTCTGCGATGTTTGGTGGCTTAAAACCAGATGAATTGGAAGATGCCATCATGGATTACCAAACCGAATCTAGATACTCTGTTGATTCTGAATTGTTCAAAGAAGTACTGTCCCGCTAATTCCAACTGCATGTCAACATCAGATTCCAGCAAGCTTGTGGAGGGACAGCCGGCTTTACACCAAAAGGAAATCGAAAAGATTAAATCCAGTTTAGACGTTTTGGTAGTGGGGATGAATCCAAGCCTCTCGCTAAGGACTTATAAGCAACTCTTTAATCGCCTCAGGAAGCGGAAAGAAGAAGATGGACTTCTAAATGTTCTAAACCAGTTGAAAGAAAAGGGCGGTGAAGATTTCGAGGCAAGCCTTGATGACGAAGCCCTTTGGAATCAATGGGTGGAAGAAACGTTCTCCGTTTCAAATGCAATTGGAAAAGAGGAAGCTCTCAGTAAGCTGCAATACTATTTCGTAGAGGGTAAGAAAAAACCTGGAAGGGACAAAATTTCCTGGCCAGTGGTCAGACTCGGAGACAATCTCTCTAAATGCCAGACTATCACCTACTTCGACACCATCCGACGAACGCTCGCTGCTGGACTGAAGGCAATGGAATCTAACTCTGAGAGGCGTGAACTCACATGGTATCAAATCGATTTGTTTCACGAGAGAGAAACGGTGCAAGCTTCGTTTCTTTCAAGTCTCAAAGACGGAAAAAAATGGAATGATAAGGCCGAAATTGCAGTTCGGAAGTTTTGGAAACAGGTCGATCGCTTAAAACCAAAAGTGCTGTTGGTTGCTAATTCGAATGTGTCGGATCTCATTTTCACCAACTACGACGATGTCTTAAATGAGACATTTAATTTTGGAAGTGGTCCTGGTCGACAAGGCTTTGGCAAAACCTTGTATTGGGATAACGCTTCCTTTTCACTTCGTATCCAAACTGATGATACCGAACAGGTGCCCCAGGTGGTTTTCTCAAGGCAATTGTCAGGAGGAGCCAGCAGCTCCATGTGGTACTACGTGGCGAAAGAAATCGGCCGGATGCTTTCGTCAGTGGATTGAACAAACCAAAAGTAGATAAACGACCATGACTTCATTTGGCAAAGATGAATACCGAATCGTCGATGAGTTGTTCAACTTCCTCAACCGGGCCATAGATCGGGATGATTTTGAGCAGTTGTATGGATTCTTTTTTGACAGCGGCCGCCCTGTGCATCCGCTATTTGTTCGGCTTGGACGGTTGTTGAAGGTGTTTGTCGAAAGCCGATGCCAAGAAGGAGAGGACGCATTGAGATCCGAACTCGAGCGCGTCGAAAAGCTCATCATGCCGCATGGCGCAGATTTCGAAGTGATCCGTGTGTGCATCGACCTCGATGGGGTGGTGGTGGATTATGAGCAAGGAACGAAAGCGTGGAGAGAACAGCACGGTGACACAGAAGAAGGCATGTTTCTGAGTTTTCCGCCGATTGAAGGAGCCATCGATGCAGTTCAATTGTTGCTCGGGGACCCGAGGTTTGACGTTTACTTTGTGTCAACGGCACCGTGGTCCAACCCAAGTGCGTGGACGGACAAGAGGTTGTGGCTAGAGCAACACTTTGGAGAGGTTGTGAAAAAACGACTCGTACTGACCCACCGAAAAGACCTCGTGGTCGGGGATGTGCTGATCGACGACCGGCCCAATAACGGAGCGTCGGAATTCCCGGGCTGGTGGATGCACTTTGGGAGCGAAGAAGTGCCGCATTGGAGAGCGGTGATTTCGCTGCTGTGCAATTGTGATTTGTTCATCGGGCCTTCTGGTGTCAAAGTATCTCGGGCGGAGTTTCTTGAAGAGTGCCTGAGGCATTGGGTGCAGAAGGAGCAGTCCGATCTTCCCTACGAATTTGAAGACGCTCTCCTAGAGGTGGGCTCATCCGCCACATCCATTCCTGCGCCCGAGATAGTCAGCGTTCCATCTGCGGCTGGTGGGCGAATCTGCTTTTCCCGGTGGGACTTGGAATTGGAAATTGCCGAATTAATGGAATTTGCGAAGGAAGAAGGGTTGCCCTGGTCCTACGTTTGCCTGGATCACGCATGGCGATACCGGGAGTTCCTGTCGGATTCCATCGCGCTGCTTTGCGATTTGGACCTGTATCAAGCAGGGGATGCCATAGGGCAAGGGGCCATCACACCTATGTGGCGTCCAGATCGACCGAAGCCGAGGTGGAAAGGCGGAGGCCGCGCCATCTTCGCATCCAGCACCCTCTCTCAACACACGATACGGTTTATTTCCGATGAAGAGGCCGATATTGTGACCCGTTCGGGACCTGCCCGTGTAGGGTACTCGAAAGGGGTGAGGGCTGTGAAAGGGACGGATGGCAAATGGAGAGAATGGCGGACATTATTTTCAATGCACAGCTAACCTGAAGCGATAGACGACATGAGAACTGCGGAATTTGTATGGAATGGGAAATCCTGGAATGCTGGATTATCCAAATTGAACCGAGCCGACGTCTACGGCTGGTCTGAGGTGCAATGCAAGGACAAAGAGGGGCAAGTGTGCACCATGGCGACGTTGATAGACGGCCGGCATGTTTTGCCCTCTGGTAGTGTTTCCATGCTCAAGCGAGATGGGCATGGCAACCCGGTCAAAACGTCCGATTTGGTCGGTGTAGATGCAAACGGCAATACGGTCGAAAAGCATCCGAGCGTCTACTCGGGTCCTGTTCAATTAAGCAAAGGGCTGCTGGATGATTACCTCGCGCTTGCTGTCAAGGCTGTGTACGTGATGCAAACCGAAGCAGATTGTCCGTTTCAATCAGAACTTGGAAACGAGCCATTCAATGATGATACGTCCGCTTCGGAAACCCTTGAAATCCGATTGAACGAATATGCCTAGAATTCCCACTTTGAGAATTGCCTTTTTTCACGGACTTGAAAGCCAGGGCCCAGGGACAAAAGGGGAAATACTTCAAGCTGAATCCACCGAATTGTTTGCGCCCCGGATCGATTACCGAAATGAAACGGAGGTCCAGCGCGTTTGGCAGAAGGCAGTTGAGTTTGCCCCAGATGTGGTTGTTGGGTCCAGCATGGGCGGATGGTTTGCCTGTCACTTGAGCACGGTAATCGATGTTCCTGCTATGTTGGTGAATCCCGCCGTTGTTGGGAGATCTTTTGATCCCATCCCATTAGAACTTGGAGGACATCGCCCCATAACACATGTGCTCCTGGGCAAGTTGGATGAGACGATTTCAGGCGAGGCCGTGCTTGCATGGATGAAAGGGCGTGGGATGAAACCCGATGATGTTGATTGGGTGGACGAAGGGCACCGCATTTCCAAGGAATCTTTTGAGTCTTGGAGCCATACCGGGCTTTACCGGATAGCCAAAGCCAAGCGATTCGACCCATCGGAATTCGAAGAGCGACTTGAGCAGAACCTCAAATTGGGGCCGTTGGAACGGTCGCTGGCATGTGCCGTTCGGCGCAAATTCTACACGAAAGATGCGATTTGTACATACAGCGGCGGCGGACTGAAACACGGGCAAGAATCCGCGCACCGCAGGTGGGTGGAAGGGTTGGAAGTCATTGAAGCACAGCAGGATCAAGTGATTAAGAATGTGCACAAAGCTATGGAGGCCTTGGAGGCCTTGAAGACCAAGCTGGCTGAAGCTAAGGTTGAGCCCGATTGGACTGATCCCCGGGTGCGAAAAGAAATGACCAAAGCAATGCACAGCATCACACGCGTGGGAACCATCGGCATTTCATCTTTTCCAAATCGTCGAACTGAACTTATCCCGAAGGTGTCCGCTATCACCTATCATGACACGTTGGCATTTTATGCCGGTCAGATTCACCACATCAATTTGAAGGAGAGTGGGGGGCAAGGCCTCGAACAGGCCTTGTGGAATCTAAAACGAACAGTCTTTAACGTGGACTTCAATGCTTCGGATGCACCGAATCCACGGCAATTCAACCGGGTGAGTTGGATAGCCATCCCAAAGCACATTGATGGTAGTGCACCTTTCGCAGTCACGGCTGAAATGGGGGAGCCTCGGGCACGAGATCGAACGCGCCGGCTTCATTTCTGGAAGGCGTTACCGGACAAAGAGTGGGCCTATGATGGTGCACAATCGGGAACGCTTGAAAAGATGTGAAGACACGGGCAATGAATCCGAGCCAAGCTGAGTTATTGAATTACCAATCCTAGTTTTTCCATGCCAACTGTAAAATACCTGACCAAATCAAGATTCAAACTGGCGCTGGAGTGCCCCACACGGGTTCGTTTTGACTTGGAGCCGGAGGTTTATGAAAATCAAAAGGCGGATAATCCTTTCCTGTTGGCTTTGGCAGAGGGCGGTTTTCAGGTTGGAGAATGGGCAAAGCTGCACTTTCCGTCGGGTAAGGACTGCGTCACAAAGGACAATGAACAAGCAATGGCTGATACAGCCTCTTGGCTCCAAGCGGGCGAACCCGTCATCTTTGAAGCAGCGTTGAGGTCGGGGTTCAAGTACATCCGGGTGGATGTGCTTCAGATTACCGAGCACGAAATCCGGGTGATTGAAGTCAAGTCCAAATCGGTTGTTGGGGCGGATAGCGGTCAGTTTTTCGGTAAGAGAGGGGGCTTAGATTCAACATGGCGGAGCTATTTCGAAGATGTTGCTTTTCAAGTGCAAGTGGCAAAAGAATATTTTGGCAGGCTGGGTTGGGACATGCCTGTGAGGGGGTATTTGTTTTGTCCGGACAAGCAGAAGAATGCCACCATTGACGGACTGCATGAATATTTCGTTATTCGTCATGACGAGAAAAACCGTGCATCATGCGTAGTCAAAACAGGAGTTTTGCTCGCAGACCTCGGTGAGTCGATGATGACCTTGGTCGATGCGAGTCCAGGCATTCAAGCCGTCGAAGACGATCAAGATTCATATGTCCGGGAAGGTTGGGAGTGCACATCCTTTCAAGGAGCCATCAAGTGGCTTGAGGAGTTAATGAGGATGAATAATCGTGGGCTTCCCATTCCTATGATGCCTGTGGGTGTGCACTGCGCAACGTGTTCTTTCCGTACCCAACGTGAGTTGGATGTGGATGATATGAAATCCGGTCGCCGCGCCTGCTTCGAGCATGCTTTGGGATGGACGCAAAGTGAATTCGATCGTCCCAAGGTTTGGGATGTATGGAACCTGAGGTCCAAGAAGCGCATCATTGAGGAGGGAAGGTGGTTCATGGATGAGATGGGGCAAGAGGATTTCAAAGCTGAATTAACCCATCCTGAAGAACTTTCGGGGCAGTCAGAACTTCCCAACGCACAGCGGCAGTGGATTCAAATCTGCGCGGCAAAAGGCACCTTCAATTCAGTGTATTTGGATATGGAGGGGCTCCAAGATGAAGTTCAGCAGTTCACTTGGCCCTTGCACTTCATTGACTTCGAAACGACGGCGCCGGCCATTCCGTTTTATGAAGGGTACACTCCTTATCAAGGGGTGAGTTTTCAATTTTCCCACCATGTCTTACATGCCGATGGAAGGCTGGAACACGCCGGCCAATTTCTTGGCTTAGGCCAAGGGGAAGATCCTACCTACGCATTTGTCAGGTCGCTATACGATAACCTCAGCGGGGACGATGGATCCGTATTCATGTATTCTCACCACGAAAACAGCTACCTCAACTACGCCCACCGCTTGTTGCGAAAGAGTTCTCCTTTCGATGAGAGTTTTACGAATGAGTTGCTGCGATTTCTAGAATCACTGACATGGCCTACGGATGAGGCGTACGGAATATGGCCGGAATCAAGACGCGTAATGGTGGATATGGCTGAAATGGTGCGCACCTACTTCTGGCATCCCGACATGGCTGGGTCAAATTCCATCAAGGCCGTATTACCCGCGGTGTTGAATGCGAGTGCAGAATTGCAGACCAAATACAAAGCGCCATTGTATGGGAGCGCGGCGATGCCAAGCTTGAATTATAACACCGGTTTTTCTTGGATTCAATTCGATGAGCAGGGGAAGGTGCGAGATCCCTATAAGTTGCTGCCTGCACTGAAAAAGGACATCCTCGGCGAGGACCTAGAAACCATCAACCGTATTTACGGTGATGATTTTATCGGCAATGGCGGAGCTGCGATGACAGCGTGGTCCTACATGCAGTTCGCGGAAATGACGGATGAGGAACGAGAAGACATTCAACACGCGCTCAAGAAGTACTGCGAACTCGATACCTTGGCCATGGCATTCATCATGGAGTATTTCTTAATTGAACTCAAAAAAGCATGAAATCAAATCAGTTTGGCGTTGTGTGTGTGGTCGTGGCATTCGCCGTGAACGTAATGCAAGCGCAGACCATTGTCAACACAGAGACGCTGATGCTGGACAGTGAAGAGGCGTTTCAATGGACCATCGGACTCGGTGGCGACTTCTCAGCAGGCAATTCGAGCGTGGTGGATTTGACCCTTGATGGAGGATGCGCTTGGGCTTTTGAGGCTTGGGAGGTGAAGGCCTCCGGCGCGTGGGCGCAGTTGTCCGAAGATGGCAACGACATCCAGTCCTCAGCATTTGGACAAGTTCGAATCATGCATGGCGATGTGAATGTGGCACAGCCTTTCATGTTTGCCCAAACCTCTCAAAACAACGTACTCCTTTTGAATCAGCGAAATCTTATTGGCGTGGGCGTAAAGCGGAGGGTAGTACAGAGCGAAACATTCTTCTTGGATGCTTCTTTGGGAGCTTTTGCTGAACGTGAAACCTACACAGAAGAATCAGAAGAATTGCCCAAAGACTTGGTCCGCAACAGCCTCATTTTGTCGTTCGGTTGGGATGTGTCGGAAACTTTATCGTTACGAACGACCACCTTCGTCCAATCGAGCTATGAGGATGTGTCCGACTCTCGGGTTTTTCTTGAGTGTGGGTTGAATGTGGCCCTTTCGGATCAGGTAGCTTTTGAATGGAGTTCAGGCTTGCGCTGGGATGGTCAGCCGCACGGTGGGCTAGGTCAATGGGATTTGGGCAATACCGTCGGTTTGAGGTTGGGGCTGAACGACGGCGACTGAAGATTGTGCAACCATTTTGTCCGTTCATTGAGTCGCTAAAAATGTATCAAGTATGTACCAAGTCTTGTATTGACATGGTTTATTTTTCTGATTCAAATACTAGCACACTCGATTATCATGGCAAGGGATTACACCAAGTACAACGTCTCTGGCGTTGGCCAAAACCTGAACAAACGTCAACTCGTTGGAAATGTCGTTCGCCACTGGGCGGCTGCGAATAAACCGACATTCGACGAGTTGTCAAATCAATTTCCAGACTCCATTCAAGGGAGCAAGGGATTCATCCGAAAGGTTAAGGATGTCGACGACCCGAAGCGGTTTGACCTGAAGAATCCCATTGTTTTGAAATACAAGGTGGAGGCATGCGTGTCGAACCAGTGGGGAAAGGAAAACGTGGCGGCTTTCGTCGAGCACATTAAAGGTCTCGGCTATGCCGTCGAGGAGGTGAGTGCACCATCGGCGGAGCCAGCTGGTTCAGGGGATTCTTCAACGGGCTTCATTGTGCCCGGCGTGGCGGCTCCGGCACCTGATGAGGTGGTCATGCCTGAAGTATCGGATGAGGTTCGAGCCTTGATTAACGAGGCAGGTTACTACGAAATGGATGGAATCCTCGCCCAGATTTTGGGAAAAGAAGAAGAATCCGTGACGTGCCTGGACTTTATGCCGTTCCTCATGGGGATGATTGCTGAGAATCGTTTTTGTGGCGAAGAGATGTCAGAGGATTATTTCGGTCAGGAACTTCAAATTGAATTCGTCAATGAGAAGATGTCTGANATCATCGCGGAGGCGGATGATGGAGCGGCGGGATTTGGATCCGTAAGCGAATACAAAAANGTATGGTCTGACTTGTTGAAGGTGGCGTCAGATCCGGCAGTGGCGGTCAATTTTGAGTGCCACATGCANATTGCAAACTGCATAGATCAGTCCATTTGTCCATTTGAAAACGAGAGCGACATGCATGCACTGGCAGACAAGCACTTGAAGCTTGCAGCAGAAGCCGCTGATGGTATGTATGAGTTGACCGAGGTCATCAATGCCTGTGGAACCGGTGAAAACGAACTCAATTATAAGAACGACGCCTTGCTTGAAGAGTGCATCAATCGGGGACTGGAGTTAGCTGAATCATTTGATGATTATCGGAAGTTGTGCTTCAAAGATGAATATCAGCTGGCAAAAGGCGATCAGTTCGAAGCGGCGCTCGCAGGCTGCAAGAAGTGCATGGAAGCAGATGATTTTGATGTGGAGTACTGGGTGGATGAAATCAAAGAAATGAATGATGGATTGGAACGACTGGGCATGGCAACCTTCGAGATTCCAGATTACAACATCGAACAGCTCCGCAAAATGAAACTGCCCGAGCACCTTACGCCAGAATGGGATTTGAGTTGGGGTAGCTTTGCGAATATTCGCCTACTTAATTCACCGGATTTGGAATCGGATGGATTTACCATCCATTTGTCTCTTGCGACGGGGCATATACTCGGTTGCAAGAAGGAGAATGAATACTCGGAAAGAGAATATCGATGGTTCGACGGTGAAGCGCTACTCTATCAATACAACCAGGAGGAGTACGCAAGTACCGCGCACATCCAGCTTTTCGACCGTTCGCATCTTATGTTATGCGATGTGTCGTGGCATGATTCTTATGAAGATTGCGATGACGGAGAATTACCGGCCACCCTCAGTGAAGAGCGATTCAACGAAATTTTTAATGGAAAGTGGTTCAGTGCATTGTACCACCACATTAAGAAAAACCTCAGCTACGATGGCATGGAGGAATAAGAGTCACCAGCTCAGGTGAAGAAAAAGTGCTTTTCATGCGGCCTTGAATCAGGGCCTACTTATCAGCTTCGGACAAGTGCGTTCACCCCTAAGGACGGCTATATGGAGATTGTAGAGGACTTCAATCAGCGGTTTGAAAGCGACGATTCAGAAACACAGTTCCTCCAAATAACGGAAGACGGAGGNTCGATTTTCATCATCGCTTCAACGTTTAGATTAAAGATGAGCCACGACGAATTAGATCCACACGACATGTGCGAGGAGGAATTCGACGAGTACCTCGACGAATTGGGGATTGTTGATGCGGCACTGCCTGCCGTTAAATCCATGTGGGAAAGCGAAGAGTGGAATGTATCCTCCATCCTTGAGGCTCTGGCCCAACCCGCTCAATCCATCCACGTTCAGCTGACCGACACGGAATACGGCAACAGCGAGTACGACCTTTCGACTTGATTCGTTGAGTTGTATTAGTTGTGATTGAGGTAGTCTTTTTTCCAACTTCCATGGAAGTAAGGAAGGTCTATCTCCTTAATCTTGGATTCAAGGACAGCCTGTAGCCCAACGTCTTCGGGACACAACGCTGTTTGAAGCCGCAAATGGATGAGTTCGGCAATGTCGCGGTAACCGATGCGGATATGGGATAAGTCGAATGATCGGAGAGCGATGTATGCAGCCGAAAGGTCTTGTTCTGAAACCTTTACCAATACACGCAGGAGGAAGTTTAGGTGCAGATGGTGCAGCTGATAGAATGGAATGTTGCTTGATTGAAATTTGAGCTCGGCGACATAACGGGCTAGTGTGGTGTCTCCCGTCATAAGTGCTAGCATCGTAACCTCGTGGGCCCAGTTCAATTCCAACAGCCCTCGCGGTTGCCGTCCGTGTACATCTNGCCAAAGTTGCCTAAAGTCACGCCTGCCCTCCATCCACAAGGTGGCGATGACACGGCTTCTTAGGATGGGGTGCAGGTGTTTGGTGTCATTTGCAAGTATCTGCTTACCGACCCCTTTTTTGATGGGTTGTCCGAGTAGAAGCCTTTTGGTTTGGAGCAGGCATTTGATAAGGCAATCAATTTCTGCGTTTTGTTTGATTCGATTGATGCGTTCCCACCAATGGCCGCAGAAACCACGCGCATCTGGGTAATTGATATGGATGGTGCATACCAACGAAACAACACTGGGATGTAAAAGTGCCTTGGAGATTTGACCATCCAAATTCCCCAGTCTCAGTCCAATCCGATTGCCGAAATAGAGCTGGGCCATGTAATCTTGATCCTTGATGAAGGGGAGGATTTCATGACAGAATTCAGAAAAATCCACCCATCTGGCTGCGTCAATGTATGTGCAGGCAATTTGCGTTGCGAGTTCGACACGCTCGAGGTTTCCAGGTACTTGAAAGATGTGTTGAATGCATTGGCTAGGATTCTTTCCTTCAGTGCGATACACCACATCCAACTGCCTGTGCCATCGTTCATATCGGCTGTGTTGAAGGCAGAATTGCTGAAAGCTTGCATACCCACAAAATTGAGCCAATACATCAAGTGTTTTCACACGGGGCTTGACTTCAGGCGCGAAGCCGTACATGCGTCTTAACGTGTTATAGCTGATGTATTCGTTGGTTTGGCCAAGAATGAGGTCTGAAAGCATCTCACAATCTCCACGCCCTTGCATTTTGATGCCGGCCTTATCCAATACCGCTTCTTTGAGTGCT
>JGI20159J14440_10002906_pt1 | contig 11280 bp, 12 predicted proteins | sample COG_09_FD_14440 | JGI IMG/M metagenome (IMG submission 14440) | reverse complement strand
ATTTTTTTGCTTTTAAAATAAAAGATCTAGTAATTATAATACAGTCTTCATTGCTAAAATTATTTTCATTTAAGATGTTTATTACTTTCTTTTTGTTTTTAACTAAACAACTATCTATAAGTTCATAAATGCTATGATTTTCACTAAGATTTATTAGCTTTGATATATTTTCCTGAGTAATTTTTTTTTTGTTTTTACTGTAATATTCAATCTTTATTAGTTCATTTATTAATTTTTCTCTATCCCCATTACATTTGCTGACTATCAAATTTATGTTTGCTGGAGATATTGATACATTTTTCTTTTTTATAAAATTATATGACAATTTTGATAGTGTCTGATCATCGTCTGGATAAAAAGCAACACATATATATTTTTTATTTTTTTCAAAAAGTGATCTTAATTTAGATTTCTTTTCTAAATTATCTGCATTAATAATTATTGTTATATCCTTAAGATTCTCTGAACTTAAATCATCAATATATTTGATTATTTTATCACTTGCTCTTTTAATGATTATCAATTTTTCGGTTTCAAACAGAGACTTTGAAACAACATTTTCAAAAAAATTATTTGGATTATCTAGAATTTCTTTTTCTTCATAAATTGAAATTTCTTTTTTGTTTTTTGTTAAATTATTTATAGCCTCGTTTTTAAATCCTTCATTTTTACCATAAAAAAGAATTAAATTATTTAAGTTAAAATTAATCTTACCAATTTGATAATTTTTAAGTATCACTATATTTTACCAATTCTGATATAAATTTTTCACAAATAGTTGACGTTAAATTTTGAATAAAATTTCTTTCTTGTGTTTTCTCATCAATCATATTGTCAGATGTTTTTAAATATGTAGTTTCTTGATAACTGAAAATTTTTTCTTCACCACCCAAATTCAATTTAAAGTTTACAGTTATATTTATATTATTTTCTAATATTTTCCCTGTTTTATCTTTTGAAATTGGAATTTTATTAAATTTTGATTGAACTGAAATTAAAAAATTTTTTTCATTTTCTGAAATTCTATATTTTTTTAAATTTGCATTTATTAATCTATTTAGATTATCATTACCTTTACTTTCAACTATTTGGATCGTGAAATTAACATCATTACTATTTATTCCTTTCCACATTGGTGTGTAGCCACAACTACTTAAAAATAATATGATTGTTACTAATAATAATTTTTTCTTTAACATTGGCTATAAGATAATATTAATTATTTTGTTTGGTACATAAATTTTTTTTAAAATATTTTTATTTAAAACATATTTTCTAGTATTGGCGTCTTTTTTAATTAATTCTAAAAGTTCAGATTCCTCAATATTTTTTTTGGTTTCAATTAGGGATCTCTTTTTTCCATTAATTTGAACTACTATTGTTACAGAATTTTTTTCTAATATTTTTTCATTATAAGGTGGCCATTGGCTGATATCTTTTTTTTTAATTAATTCCAAGCATTCGCTAGATAGATGTGGCACAATTGGATTAATTGCTATTAAAATTTTAGAATAATTTTCTAACCAGGTTTTCGTATTATATTTTTTTGTTATATTCTTTATTAAAAAACCGTATAATTCATGTATATTTGCAATAATTTTATTATAGTTAAAGTTATCTAAGTTTGCTGTAATATTTTTTATAAATTCATTGGTGTAAATTTCTAATTCCTTATTTTCGTTAATCTTATAATTTTTTTTTATTTCCTCAATTATTTTTAAATTTAAGCTCCACAATTTTTGAACAAATTTATATGATGATATTATTCCTTCATCAGACCATTGCACATCTTTTTCAGGTGGACTATCTGATAGAATAAAAAGTCTTACAGCATCAGATCCATAGTTTTCTATTATAGACTCAGGATCAATTGTATTCTTCTTTGATTTCGACATTGACTCAGAAGGACCAACTTTTATTTCATGAGTATTATCACTCTTTAAAAACTTTTTATTATCCATTGAAATAACCTCTTCAGGACTAATCCAATTGTTATTTTTATCTTTATAGGTTTCGTGACAAACCATTCCTTGAGTGAATAATCCCTTGAAAGGTTCATCAATATTGAGTTTTGAATTATCAAGTGATATGGCTTTCATAAAAAATCTTGAGTATAATAAATGCAATATAGCATGCTCAACACCACCAATGTATTGGTCAACGGGCATCCAATATTTTACTTCTTCGTAATCAAATCCGTAATCTTTTTTTAGAGGTGAACAAAATCTTAAAAAATACCAAGAAGAGTCGACAAAAGTATCAAGAGTATCTGTTTCTCTTGTATATTTCTTTTTATTTATAATAACTTCTTTCCAGTCTTTTGCCTGATCTAAAGGGTTTCCTGATTTATTAAGTTTATTAATTTCTGGGAGTTTTACAGGTAGTAGATTATCAGGAACTATCTCAGGATTTCCATTTTCATCATACATTATTGGGATTGGACATCCCCAATATCTTTGACGCGAAATTCCCCAATCTTTTAATCTAAAATTAATTTTTTTTTCACCTAATTTATTTTTTTCAAGGTATTTAATTGTTTCCGCGATTGATTCATCAGGACATTTAAGATTGTTTAGAAATGAAGAATTAAAAATATATCCAGGTCCTGTATAGGCTTTATCATGCACTTCAAATGTTTGATTTTTTTTCTCTGGTGTTACTACAGGTGTAATTTTCAAATTATATTTTTTGGCAAAATCCATATCTCTTTGATCATGAGCGGGACATCCAAAGATTGCACCAAGTCCATAATCCATTAATACAAAGTTTGCAAAATAAACAGGAACTTTTGTGTTTTGATCTAATGGATTTATTGCTAACAAGTCAGTTTTAAAACCAATTTTTTCCGCATTAGCAATCGCTTCTTCAGTTGTACCTGTAGTGGAACATTCTTTTTTAAATTTTATAAAATTTTTATCATTTTCGTAAAATTTCGAGATAGGATGATCAACAGATATTCCTAGAAATGACATTCCAAATAAAGTATCTGGTCTTGTTGTATAACATTTTATTTCCTTTATATCTTTCGAGGACTCTATTTGAAAAGCAATCTCACATCCAAAAGATTTTCCTATCCAGTTTTTTTGCATTATTTTAACTTTATTTGGCCACTCATCTAGAGTTTCCAAACTCTTCAACAACTCATCTGAAAATTTAGATATGTTAAAAAACCATTGGTTTAGTTTTTTTCTTTCAACTATTGCTCCGGATCTCCAACCCTTACCATCTATAACTTGCTCATTTGCTAATACAGTTTGATCAATTGGGTCCCAATTAACATAATTTTCTTTTCTGTAAACAAGCCCTTTATCATATAATTCTAAAAAAAACTTTTGTTGGTGTTTATAATATTCTGGTGTGCAGGTAGAAATTTCTCTGTCCCAATCTATTGATAAACCAAGTTTTTTTAATTGATTTTTCATGATAGAGATGTTTTTTTCTGTCCAGGTTTTTGGGTCCAAATTATTTTGTCTTGCCGCATTTTCTGCAGGCATACCAAATGAATCCCATCCCATTGGATGTAAAACATTAAAACCTTGAAGTTTTTTGTATCGTGCTAAAACATCACCAATAGTATAATTTCTAACATGACCCATGTGGATTTTTCCAGAAGGGTAAGGAAACATTTCAAGGCAATAAAATTTTTTTTTATTTTTATTTATTGATGTTTTAAAAGTTTTATTTTTATCCCAAAAATGTTGCCATTTTTTTTCAACAGATTTAAAATTATATCGTTCCATTTTTATCTATTTATTTGAATTGATTAAATATATTTTAATCTCTTTCTAGAAATTTAAAATCTGGATTTTTTACACGCTCATTCTGTTCCAAGATGGCTGCTTCCTTAAGTATTGCTAGCTTTATTTCTTTTTCAAGGCCAGATTCAATTCTAGAAACTTTACATTTATTTAATTCATTGCAGATTTTTTTATAAACAATCACATCTATTCCATCAGCTCTAATTTCATTTGATAAAAATTTTACTGTTATTTTAACTGAATTATTTTCTTCATCTTCATCATAAAACCAATCAGTGATAATAATGCCCCCCGAATAATCAACATTACTTAATGGAGTAAATTCCAATAATTTTATTGAAGCTCTCCACATGGGGTTGGAAGATGCAAATTCAAAAACACCACCACGGTTAAGATTTCTTGCTCCATCTAATAATCTGAAACCCTTACCTNCTTGAATATTTTTTTCTGCTCTTTTTTTTGCATTTGGATCAACTTTTCTTGCGTCGACTTTTTTATAAATCCCGCAGCTGGTGAAATTAAAAAAAAGACAAATTATGAAAATTATTTTAAAGGTTTTTTTCATGAATGTTCGATGATTATTATAAAAAACATTAATTATCATAGATTTTTTAGTGATTAAAACTAATAATAGTGTGTTATTTTTACAACAGTTATCAAATAATATATATAATTATTGATAAAAACGGGTGGATTTAAGTAAATTTTGATAAAAGACCCTGATTATTAATATTAATAATAAACAATAAAGGAAAATATATGAACATAAAAAAAATCGGGCTTACAGCCCTTGCAGGTTCATTAGTAGCTTCAACTGCTATCGCAGGTGAATTGTCTATTAGTGGAGGTGCTATTCTATCATACAAAACGTNTGATGGATCAAATGATGCAACAGACAATCCTACTAAATTTGCTATGGACCAAGAGTTAACTGCTTCAGGTTCTGCTGAGTTAGATAATGGTATGACTGTATCTTTATCTCACGCATTAACTTCAACAGGTTCTGGTTCTGCTACTTCATCTATCACATTAGATATGGGTGATATGGGAACTATAGCTTACTCTGACGCAAGTATTGGTGGTGGTTTAAATGCTCTTGATGACATTACTCCAACAGCTTGGGAAGAAGTTACTGATGGTGTACAAAGTAACGTACAAGCTGGTATGGGTAACGGTGCTGGTTTCGCTTACTCAAACAGTGTAGCAGGTGCTGCTCTAAGTATTCAGTATTCTGAAAACTTTACAGCTACTGGATCTGATGGTTCGCAAGTAACAGCAGCTGCTGGTAACGGTCTTGGAACATCACACTCTGTAGGTATTACTTATCCAGTAGGAGACACTGGTTTAACTATCTATGGTGGTATGGGTACTGAAGGTCAAGCAGATGCTACTGAAATCGACCATGACACTTTTGGTGTGAAATACGCTATGGGTGCATTTACAGTAGGTTACCAAGTAAATGACGAAGATAACAGTGCTGCAAATAACACAGTTGCTGCTGATGAAGACCTAGAAACTACAATTATGGGTATATCATTTTCTGTAAATGATGATCTTTCAATTTCATACGGTCGTCATGAAACTACGTCAACAACTACTGGTGCATTAGATCAAGAAATTGATGGTGTATCAATTGCTTACTCTATGGGTGGAATGACTTTATCTGCTTATAACCATGATGGTAAAAACATAAGTAACGTTACTGGTACTTCAGAAGGTACTGAGATCAGCCTTGCTTTTGCGTTTTAATTAAACATTTATTTAATTTAGAAAAGGCCCCTTTATGGGGCCTTTTTTTTTACAATTCGATTAAGAAAAGGAAAATAATCAACATATTTATTGCTTAAGTTGACTGAGCTTTTATAAATTTTTTGTCTAGCTTGAGAGACACTTACTGTCTTAACTGGTGTTTTATTTTTATCGTAATTAATACAATTATTTTCAAATTCTAAATCACAAAAATCTAAAATTTTTTTAGTTTCATTTATTTGATCTGATACCAATCTTTCATAATGACTTTCATAAATAAAATTTCCCATTTTTTGTTTCCAAAAAGACATTAAATTACTGTAAAGGTTAACATATTTAATTAGATAATTTTGATTATAAGCCCAGCCCATACTTGGTCCTTCAAACAAGTTTCTATAGATTGAAAAAGTGCTATCAACAATATTTCTGTTGCTATGAATTACTTTAGCTTTTGGAAAGAGAATTTTTATAAATCCAATCCATTGAAAATTAAAAGGCATTTTATCTACTATAATTTTATTTTCATCATACATTTTATATTTTGATAAAATTTCATCAGATAATTTTTCTACTAAATCTTCATTTAAAAGTACTTTCTTAGAAAAGTTATCAAAAGAAGCATCATCTAAAAATTTACTTTTAAAAAAATCACCAAGAATATTACTTTCCTCCGCACCAAAGACTTTTGAGTGTGCACTTATAATTTGATGTAATAAGGTTGTTCCAGATCTTGGTAAACCTACTATAAATATGAGATTTTCTCCTTTACGATTAACCTCTTCTTGAAATTGAAAATTATTAAAATAATTAATTATTTTTTTATTTTTGTTTTCTAGCGACTCAAAATTATAATTATGAAATGTTTTATATTTTGATTCATTAGCTTTCAAAGTGTAGTCAACGAATTTTTCAATATTTTTCTGATCAAAGTAAGACTTTGCTATGGCAAAGTACAAATTAGATAAATCCTCATCATCAAGGCTTTGGTCTTCAATTTTATCTAACATCATCAGTTGATGATTATCTTTAATTTCGTATTTATGAATTTTGCTAAATAATTGATAGGATTTTGTATTTTTTGGAAATTTACTATTTAATTCATAGACTATTTTTTTTGCTTCTGTAAATTTGCCTAAAGAAGAAAGATTTAGAATAGAATAAATCAGTACTTCTTCGACATTATTATTCAAATTATAAGCATCAGAGTAATGTTTGGTTGCTTGTTCACTATTATTCAAACCTCCTTCAAGATGGCCTAAATTAATGTGAGATGGTAAATGCTTAGGATTTAATTTTAGAACTTTATAAAAATAATTTCTTGCTTTTATTAATTCTCCAAGTTTCTTATAAGCAATACCAGTGTTACATAAAATTGATGTTTCAGAGGGTAACTTTTCATTAGCTAATAATAATATTTCCAAAGCATTTTCAGTTTTGTCTAATTCAAAATAAGATAAAGCAATATAATTATAAATTATTGCTTGGTTTGGGTTTTTCTTTAAAAGTATTTTTGATTTTTTTATAACAGTATCAAACTCTTTTTTTTTAAAAAAAGAGTCGATTTTATTTAGTTCTTTTTTAAGATGTAAAAAATTTTTATTAGTCATTATTTTTTAATAATTTTTGAAACATTGAAATTGATGCAATACTATTTATTTTTAATAATTTAATTTTTTTAATATTATTTTTATTTATTCCCCCTAAAGATACTATATCTTTTTTAGTTAGTTTCATTAGATTTAAAAATTTGTAAATACCTAAAAATTTATTTGATTTATTATTTTTAAAAATTGAAGATATAAAAATAGACGATACATTTTGTTTTTCTTTTATTCTAATTTCATTTAAATTATGAGCAGATCCAATTAATTTAAAATTTTTCTTTAAATTAAAAGAATTGTGTAAAAATGATCTATTAAAAGCTGGAATATAAGCACCATCTAAATTTAATTTAATAGCAAGTTTAATATTATTGCTTATAAAAAACTTAATTTTTCTTTTTTTACAGATTTTTTTTAAATTTATTAAATCTTTTATATTTGGTGAGTTTTGATAATTTCGATATATTAATGTTGTATCTTTTGGAAGTAGCTCAACTAATTGGTTTTGATTTTTTTCAATAAAACAATAAAGTTTGTAAAACATTTTATGCATAAAATAATAAATAATTTATTAAAAATTCAGGATACTTTAAACCAATTAAAGTTGGATTTGCAAGAAGACACGAAAACAAAAATAATTGCAGTAAGCAAAACTTTTTTAATGAACGACATACAGCCACTTATTGAACATGGTCATAATGACTTTGGAGAAAATAAGATACAAGAAGCAATTAGTAAATGGTCAGATATAAAAGAAAAAAATCCTCAATTAAGACTGCATATGCTTGGCAAAATCCAAACAAATAAAGTTAGGTTTTTATTACCATTATTTGACTATATACATTCATTGGATAATTTGAAGCTTGCTCAAAAAATTTCAGAAGAAGAAATAAAAAAAAAAAAGAAACTTAAAATTTTTATTCAAGTAAACATAGCTAAAGAGAGTCAAAAAAATGGAATTGATGTAAATGATCTAAATGAGTTTTATTTAAAATGTAAAAATGATTTAAATTTAAATATTGTTGGTCTAATGTGTTTACCGCCTCAAGGTAAAGATCCAACCAAAAGTTTTTTGTTTTTAAAAAAATTGTCAAAAAACTTAAATCTTTTAGAATTAAGCATGGGAATGTCTAATGATTACCGGGAAGCAATTAAATGTGGATCAACTTACCTTAGGATTGGATCTGATATTTTTGGTAAAAGAGTCTAGGATATTATAATTTTAGTTTTTTTATTAATTAACTTAATTAAAATTAGAAAGTCATTTTTTTGTATGGCAATACAGCCTGCTGTAGGATTATAACGCTTTGTAAGATGTATAAATAAGCAGCTTCCTTTTCCAGGAATTACTTTATTAAAATTATATTTTATTGGTATTAGCAAATCATATTTATAGTCATTTCTGTATAGCGACTCATGATGAATTTTTTTATTAATTTTAATTAGTTTATTGTATGTTTTTGGAAAATTTATATCATCTGACCAGCCCATATTAGGCTTTATTTCAATAGTTTTTAAACGTGTTTTAGGTAATTTAATTCTATCTTTTCTAAAGTATAAATGTTCAATTTTATAAGTTCCTATGGGAGTTTTTTTATCTCCCTCAAGCTTTTTTTTACTTAGTCCATTTTTACCTATGCTACAATTAAAATAGAAATTATCTATCTGAAGAGTATGTTTGTTTTTTAAAAAAATTGTCATATCCTCACTATATATGAATAATCAAAATTTAATAGTTTACCAATTAAATCATTTATTTAAAATATTTAAAGAATTAGAAGAAGACTTAAATTTTAGTGTTATTGAAATTTTAGATGAAAAATCTTTAATTAATGAAATAAAGAATTTAAATAATTATTTAATTATAACTAAAAAAGAAATTTCAAAATTAAATAATCAATTTATTTTAAGTCAATTACCAATTAAAATTTTTAAAATGATAGAAAAGTTAAATGTTGAATTCTTAAAACTACAATTTATTGAACAATCACGAGTTATCATTAATGAATACACTATCGATGTTAATGCTAGAGAAATGCTTTCAAAAAATGCTAGACTAAAACTGACTGAAAAAGAGGTAAATACCATAATTTACCTATCAAAAATGAATAAATCAATCAGCGTTAATGAATTACAAACTAAAGTTTGGGATTATCATTCAGATATGGAGACACATACAGTAGAAACTCACATCTATAGATTAAGAAAAAAAATTTCTAAAAAGTTTTTAGATGATAATTTTATAATAAGTAGGAACAATGGGTATCAAATTAAGTAAAAAAAATCCTATAATTAAAAATTTATATTCTAAAAAATTTAAACCCAAAGTAGTTAAACCAAAAAAAGGGAAAGGTAGTTTTAATAGAAAGAAAACTTAGAATTAAAGTCTGGCCCCAATTTTTTGTATTACCTTTGATGACATTTCGGTACCCTTTTCCAAACTATCTTTAATAGATGATTTATTTATATATCCGTGTAAAAACCCAGCTGCAAAAAGATCGCCAGCACCTGTAAGGTCTACAATTTTTAGATTTTTTTTTATATCATTTTCAAAAATTTCTTCACCTTTAATTGCGACAGCACCTTTTTCACCTCTAGTTACAACTACTAACTTATTAAGTTGTTTTGAAAAATCTATAACTTCGCTAAAATTTTTTGCTTCAATTAAAGAAGTAATTTCTTGTTCATTTGCAAAAGTTATATCTATTTTATTTTTTACTAAATTTAAAAAATGAGGTTTATGTCTATCTACACAGAATAGATCAGAAAGCGACATAGCTACTTTATTTGCATTATTAATAGCTTTATCAAATGCTTTTTTAGGTTCTCCCTCATCCCATAAATAACCTTCTAAAAATATTATCTCACTTTTTTTAATTGCTTCAGAACTAACATCATTTTCATTAATTTTTCCTGCCGTTCCTAAAAATGTACACATTGTTCTCTCCGAGTCTGGAGTAACCAATATTAAACATGTACCTGTTGGCAACCCTTCCTTTTTTTTTGAGTAAAAATATTCTACTTTTTCTTTTTTTAGACCTTCTTCATATTTGCTGCCAAAGTCGTCATCAGAAACTTTTCCTATAAAACCTACTTTGTCACCAAGTTGAGATAATCCAACTATAGAATTTGCTACAGAACCGCCAGAAACAGTTTTTTCAATTTTTAGATTTGTTAATAAATTTTTGAATTCATTTTCATTAAAAAATAGTTTCATTGTGCTCTTTGTGAGATTATTTTGTTCAATGAAATTGTCATTTACTTTACAAAGGACATCAACTATTGCGTTTCCTATTCCTAAAATTTTCATATTATGCTTTTTTGGTAATAACAGTTTTTTTTCTATTTGGGTAGCACGTAGAACATATTTTGCATGTTAAACCATAACAATCTCTTGCCTTACAATATTCTCTTCCATAAAAAATTATTTGTAAATGAAGCTTAGACCAAGTTTTCTTTGGAAATATTCGTTTTAAATCTTTTTCAGTTTGAACTACATTTTTTCCATTTGTTAAACCCCATCTTTGAGCAAGTCTATGAATATGAGTATCAACTGCAAAAGCTGGATATCCAAANCCCTGGGACATCACTACACTCGCTGTTTTATGGCCAACACCAGGGAGTTTTTCAAGCTCCTCAAAAGTTTTAGGCACTTTTCCGTTGTGTTTTTCTAAAATTTGTTTTGACATCAAGTAAATACTTTTTGCTTTAATTCTAAAAATACCAATTTTTTTTATTAATTTTTCAATTTTCTTTCTTCCTAATCTTACAAAGTGTTCTGGTTTGAAATACTTTGGGTATATTTTTTTTGTTACATTATTAACATTTACATCTGTACATTGAGCTGACAGAAGCACAGAAATTAATAGTGTAAAAGTATTTTTACTTTTTAAAGGAATTGGTGCTTTAGGATAAATTTTATTTAAGGTTTTAATTATAATTTTTGCTTTTTGCTGCTCATTCATTACGAAAAGTTTAGCAAATCTCTCATCGAATATAATCCTGGTCTTTTTTTCATTAGCCATTTAGAGGCAGTCAAAGCTCCATCTGAGTAAAGTGCTCTATCAAAAGCTTCATGGTTTAATGTAATTATTTCTTTTCCACTTGAGAATTTCACTTCGTGTTCACCTATAATTTCGCCTTTTCTAATTGAATTAAAATTAATTTTTTTT
>JGI20159J14440_10002892_pt1 | contig 11324 bp, 4 predicted proteins | sample COG_09_FD_14440 | JGI IMG/M metagenome (IMG submission 14440) | reverse complement strand
CAGCGCAAGAGCGGTGTGCTCTGCTGCTTGCGCACAAAGACACGCAGGATGAGGCGAACGACACCCCGACTGCGTCGTCCGACTCGTCGGGGGGCTCCCTTTCCTCTTCGGCGAGCGGAGTCGCCCTGCGCTACACGCGCGAGCTCGGCCTCTTCCTTCTGTCGCCGGCGGTGACTGGTCAGCTTGTCGTCGTTCCCAACCGCACCGCTGCGGACGGGACTTCGCAATACGATGAGCAGTCGTCGGGCCTACTTGCTCTCCTCGACACGGCAACCTCCGACGTCAACCGACTCCGACTCCTCTTCGCCCGGCGCAACGTCTTCGTTACCCAGGCCCTCCTCTCCAACTTTCACCATCCCGACCCTCTTTTCAAGACTCTTGCTGAGGCGCGCCCGCACCTCAACAAGTACCTCTCAATGTGCGTGGTCACTGAAGATGATGGCTCGGTCAAGCCGCACGACTACACCTTTGAGCTCGACGAGTCCTTCATCAAGGACCTGCTCGCGGGCAAGTGGGACTCGCTCGACTTCCACAAGCAGCTTCTCGTTCGCCTACATGCTCACCGGAGTCGCTCGCTCGCGCCGAAGGTCGTCCCAAAGAACATGCAGTGGCTGACCGCAACGGCTTCCGCGACGGGGAAAATGGCAGCGCGTCTCTTCTCCGGCCTTGCGTATGCGCGTCATGATGCTCAGCACGGCTTCTCCGAGCTCGTTGATACGGTCATCGCCTACATCGCAGCGGCGCCGATGGGCGTCGACCACACCGTGCTCGGTTTAAAGTCATCGACTCGGCGCTCCGCTTCGCCTCGCGCCGATGGGTCCTCTGGACCAAATCTCCTCCCGGTGCCAAGGCGCCGTCGTCGTTCCTCGAGGAGGGCGATCACTGTTTCGAGATGCTCACGGACGCCTACAAGGCACAAGACGACCTTTTCGCCCTTTCGAATGCGTACCCGTCGCTCGTCGGCCAACTTGCTCGTGAGTCGGCCTCCAGCAACGGGAACGGCGGCGGCAGTGGCAGCGGCCGTGGCGGTGGTGGCGGTGGTTCGGGTGGTGGCTCCCCCGCCACCAAACCGCCGTCGACCAAGAAGCAGAAGTCCGCACCTACCTCTTCCAGCTCCCGCCCCAACTCCAGCTCCAACCCCAACTCCAAGCCCGCTGCATCCGCGTCCTCGTCGCCCCCCGCGCGCCAGCCCTCTGGCGCCGGCGACAAACCCGTCATCGCTCCGAAGTCGCTTGCCGAGAAGTGCACCTGGAGCGGCCGCAACCTCAAGTTTGAGCGGCACTACTACGACGCGCAAACCAAATCGTACGTGGCCCTGCCGCCCGACACCGTCGACATTGGCGGCTTCTGCCAAGCAACGGGCACCGACTTCAATGCCTATTGCTGGCCCTACGTCGCGACGATGCTCCTCCAGTCGCTCGCCAACAACAATCACCCGCAGCACTGCAAGAACCTCGCCGCCGCTCGGTGCAAGAACTTTGGTGCTGGCGACCACCCCGACGCGGCTACTGGCAAGCACGCCATGCCCCCGCAAATTGCTCAGCTCAAGAACTTTTTTCGGCGCGGCTGAGAGACGCCCTGCTCCAGCTGCCACCGGGCACCCTTGAATCCCTCGCCGGCCCCTCTGAGCCCCCGCAACTCCCCGTTGCTGTGGCTCCTCCGACGCCGCACCCCTTCCGTACGACCCAAGCAGCCCTGCCGCCTCGGGCAGTGCCGCTCTTCCGCGCTCCATGCCAATCCAGATCCTGCGTCCACCGCCAGGTTTTCTCCAACTCAACCCCAGCCATCTTCCGCTCATGCCGTCGCTCCATCCGTGCACGGCGCAGAAGCTCAGCTCGTGCGCGTCCGCGCCCGAACTGATCCCGCTGCCGGTTCCGTCGCCGCCCATCCGTCGCCCGCCGACTCTCCCGACAAACCCTCGCCACAACAACCTTCTTGAAGAATCGCGCTGGCGCAACAACAACATTCGCCCTCCAGCGGACTGGCGCCCACCGCCGTCGTCTCGCTTCCGAAATGCGCATGTATCGCTCGACGTCAAGTACGACGGCACCTGGCGCGGCAACGACGAGCGCTGGGTCACGGGGCGAGACGCCGAAACTTCTCCCAACCCCTGGCCGCACCGCCGTCGTGATATGCCCCCGGAAGCCCTTCGCCACTCCGCTCCCAACGGACCCAACCGCACATCCGTCGTCTCCGCTGATGGGCTCCTCCCAGATCAGTCGCCCGACCCCGAGCGTTCTCCTCCGGTGAAACCCTGCGCGCATCGCAATCCTTGCAACTGCGCCGTCCTGCGCGCCCGCCTTGGCGTTCCAGAGACGCCCGCTCCGGTATCCCCTCCGTCTCCATCGCCGACTCCCCCAACCGAAGACGGCTCGACGTCAGCATCCACGCGCAGCCATCAACCCATCGAGCCGGTGAAGCGCACTCACCTCGTCGCCGCCAGACTCGAGGTTGCGCGAGCGCGCGACAACCTCGCTCAAGAACGGCGTCGCTGGCTTCCCGCCTCACATGCTCCGCCTCAGACCGCGGCCCTGACCAGTGACCTTGCCGAGTCGTCGCCACGCGAACCCACGACCGGCCCTGCCGTCGCCTCCGATGCACCCACCGTCGCCGACCCCTCCTCAGCGTCACGTCCCTCGCCAGCCGGCTTCTCCCTTCATCGCACGACGCGCATGATCCCTGGAGAAATGCACGTTCGTGCAGCAGAGGCCAGCTTGGCGAACGCCATGCTACGCCTTGTCGACCTTCAGTCGACTGCTCGTGGTCACGACCTCGAGTCGACTGTTCGGGACACGTCGGACCTCGTCAGTACAGCAAGCACCCCCGTGAACGACGAAGAGGCCCGGCCAGCGGCAAGCGACAGCGACCTCGCACCGCTGCTGCTCGCCGTCTCTCGACCGCCCAAGCCTCATCGCACGTGGGTGCGTCCTGCCGACTGGATGCCTCACAAAGCCAACTGGCCCGGCTATAGCGAACCACAACCGTGGCCAGCTAGCTGGACAACGCAGCGCAACGGCCCCACGACCGACGCTCCTGCCGTCAGTGCCGGTCATTCCGCCACCACGCCCCCTCCCGCTGTCAACAGCGACCCCTCGTGGAACTCGTCGGTACCCCCTGATGACCCCACGCAGCCCTCCGGCGCTGTACCATCGCCTTCCGAGTCCCGCGATCACGGGCGTGACGCCGACCTTCTCCGGCAGTATGTCAACGCAGAGCGCGAACAGACGGCCCCCATCGTCCTTTCGCCGATCTCGCCCGACGACGCCGACGCAGAACTGGTCAGACTGCTCTCCAGCGTGCTCGGCGTTCCCTGCTCAGTCAGCCGGCGCGAAGGTGCTCCCTCGCCTGGGCTTCCGTCAAACCCCTCAACCCAGGGTTCGTCGACCGACCCCAACTACCGATCAAGCCCCTTCTCCCAACTCCCAAGTCCAACAGACGCGCGAGCGGCACGCTCCTCGTCACAAATTCTCATACGGCTTGCGCCCCACCCCGACACAGGCGAGGCCACCAACTGCCCGCCTTCGTCAGCGCAACCTTCTGGCCTCGACTCGTCGGGCGACTCGCCCGCCTCGTCAGGTGTCGCACTGCCGCATGAGGCCCCCTCTCCCCTTCCCAACCAACATGGGAGAGAGTGCGAATGAGTTGTGCATAACACGTGCGCGAACCTCACACGACCCGGGATGTCGTCAAACTCGCCCCAGAGACCTCTCTTCCCATCCTCTGTGTGCCAAGCTGCACAAAGTTTTGGGAGTCAGTCCTCTGAGGGTAGTCACATGCGGCCTCGCGTGCCAAACCACCCGATGCGACTCAATTCGCACCGCCTGTGACTGCCCGCCCCCCCCTCCTCCTCGCGAGCAGCTCGAAGCGACGGGCCGATCGACGGCATTGTCGACGTGTTCCTTCACGGTCCTTCCGGCGAGCTCACCGAGCTCGCTACTCGCACTCTCAAACGCGTCCTTGCTGACGACTCGAACAAGTTTGAGATCCACAACGCGCGCAGCTCGCGCTGCCCGCCGTCGGCAGGTGGCCCCCGCAAGCGCCCCAGCCCACCCCACCAACAACATTTCGACGGCGCACCCGACCTACCCGGCGCCGATTCAAGCACCAACGTAGTCACCAAACCAACGGCTCCCTCTGTACCGATCGTCGCTCCGCACGGACCCGCCCTCTCGGTCATCCCTGCGTTGCGCCCCTCCTCGTGGGATCCGTCCTCCCCCGCGGTCCAGCGAGCCGCGCTCTCCTCTCTCTTCTGCTCAGCGAGAGCCCGCTACTTGGCGACGACGACACGCGGCAACGCGCCCTCGCCTGCTTCAACCTGGGGCCTTCAAGGCGATCACTCAGCTTCAGTTGAGTTCTTCGCCGGCATCGGCACGCTCTCCGCGGCGTTTGAGCACCGCGGCTCGCGGGTGGCTGTTCTTTGTGAGCAATCCCCCGTCAAGCAGCGGGTGAACGCAGTGCTTTATCCAGCTGCCGTTCCCCTCGCCGACGCCGACCTTCCCTGCCCCATCCCCGCCGAAGCGATTGTCCACCTTTCAGCTGGCCTCCCGTGCCAACCGGTCGCCCCAAGTGGTGCCCGGCGTGCTAATCTTGACTATCGAGCCCGCTTTGTCACCGACAGCGTCCCACACGCCGTCCTCCGTCTGCAGCAGGCGGGAAAACTAGTTTTCCTCGAGATTGAAGAGCACGCCGACTTTGTCACCGTTGGTCGTGACATGCTGGATATTCTTCGCACCAACCTTTTGGCCCTTCCCTCGCCAATAGTCCTCTCCACTCCCGACTTCTTCTCGCCCCGCGATCACGGCGGCCCTATCCTTCGCCGCCGCTGCGCGATCCGTGGCGAGCCCGCATCAGTCTGCGCGAGGATCGGCAATCCGCCCTCCCTCCGCCCAATGCGGCACCCTCGTCGTCGCATCATTGACATCGCCCTTCCGGACGCCGACGTTCGCGACGAGCAATACCTTGATGGCACCATGACCTTCATCCCCCACGTCGTCTCCGACACGTTCCCCACGGTCGCCGGCCACATTGTCTGCGGCGGCCCCTCCGCGCCGATCGTCGTTGGATCTCGCGTCCGCATCGACAACGACCCGGAAGTCGACCTCGTGGTGATGTCGTTCACCGACGTCTACATGCGCCATGTCGAACTCTTCCACGACAGCCGGGACTCCCCATGGTTCCTGCGCAGCGTGGCAGTGTCCCGGATTACCCAACACCTTACCACAATCCACTCTGTCCTTTCCATGGAGGGCCTTGCCGCCTCGTGCACTCGCGTAGGTGTCCCTCCGCTCGGCCCGCCCAAGCAACTTTGGCTTCGCAACAAACGGGCCTACCGACCCGACTGGCGCGAACTGATCCGGTTGATGGACGGCTCTCCCGATCACCTATCCCCACTACGGCTCCCTCCCGAGCCCATTCCGCACGCCGACATTGACCCCATTGTCGGCGACATGCTCAGCTTCCGCATGGCGGACGCCATGGCGGACCGCTCTGTCACGCGGTCGCTGCAGTACCTCACTGCCCGAGCACTGGATGCGGCCGTTGCCAACGGCCTCGACGTCCTCGAGACACGCGCAGCACGCCACTTCAAACCTATCTCCTACCTTGACCACGGCGATGTCGCCATCGCCTTCGTCTCGGTTCGCGACGGTGCCCTCCGCATTCTCGTCGCAAGCGACCTGCTCCAGCTCCCCGTCGCCACCCACTCCGGCAGCCCCCTACCGCGCGACTCGGCCGTCAACCTCGCCGAGCGCCTCGTCGTCGACGTACGACGATCCCCGGAGGAGGAGCGCAAACTTCACGGCTTCTTAGTGCACTCAACAGAAGAGCTCACAGTGGTCGCCTTCCCAATGCCGCACGAGACCGTCGTCGACGGCCTCGACCCAGCCCTGCTCTCGGTGGCCGTCTGGGCCTCTCTCGACGACGTTGCTCTGTCGCCGCTTTACATCCCTGCGGCCTCAGCGTTCGCACGCATCGCCGCCCACTGCCAAAATGGCGTGCCCGTCCCGCATCGTCACTCCATTTCCGATGGCGCCACCCAGGCAACCCCCGTCCTCACCTTGCCTTACGCCCCTTCCGCCGTTCCCTCGGCCTGGCCCAGCCAGCTCGCCCTACTGGAGAGCATCGACACTCACCTTCGCCGAGCCATCAACGCCGTCCCAGTCTCCGACCCCAACAAGGCGTATCTCTCTACCTGGGTGGATCAAGTGGACACGACCCACAACGCGGACATCCCGTTCAACGTGCGTGGCCTATGCTACACCGAGTTTGACAACCCAGCCCTCGTCGACCTTCCATTCGCCGCCCCAATGCCGACGCCAACCTTGCCAGCCCCAGTCTACCCTCAGCAGCAAGTCACGGCGTACAGACCGATGTCACTACGCGACATCCTCATGGGCGGTTCAATCCGTAAGCTCGCTGCGGCGGTGCTCGCCATCGTCGACGCGCTCAAGTTTATGCAGCGCGGTGAAGAGATCCCGGTGCGCATCCGACGCCGCCTTGCGCCGGTCGTCATTGGACAGGACGGCTTCCTGCCCGCCGCTCAAGGCATCGTGTGGGACCTTCGCTCCAAACACCCCGACGGGTACTATCTCCCCCTCGATTTCTCCACTCCACTCCCGACGCACCTAAACACGTCCGCCTACTTCGACGCCCTCGGTGACGACTACCCCGACCAATCCCTTCGTCACCAAGTCCGACATGGCGCCCTCTTCTTCGCCGATCTTGACCTTCAGATCGTCGTCTGTCCCCATCTCCTCTCCCTCGCCGACGGCTTCGCCAACGTCGACAAGGAACTCCGCCGCCTGAGGTCGCTCGGCTACGTCGAGTTCGTCAACAACGAGGAGAGCACCTCATGTACGACAGAGAAACCTGCGACACCCAGCTCGTCATCGTCGCCTTCGGCATCCTGCCGTGCAGGTGCACCCCACAAGGCACTCGCGCACGCAAGCTCGAGCCTGACCGCCCACGCCGCATCAGCGACTGTGGCGCTCCGCGGAAACCCTGCCGCGACAGTTCCGGCGCTCTAGCCCCGTCGCTGAACGACGCCATTGGCTTCAAATCGTGCCTGCGCGACGGTACGCAAAAGTTCCCAACTGAGAGCAAGCCCCGGCTCCAGACCGCCATGCGGGACAACGCCGTCTTGCAAGGCGCCGCCCGCGTGTGGCGCGAGCCCGTGCTGTCATTTAACGATGACACTAAGGACTGCTTCAACCAGATCTTCCTGCACCCATCAGAAATATGGAAGACCTCGGTGCTCTGGCTCAAGCTGTCCGACATCGCGTCTGAGTGTCAGTACACGCACGTCATCGAGCACGTGTTTGGCTACGGCATCGGCAACGCCAGCGGCTTCGCTCAACGCTTCGGCAACTCGCTCCTCGAACTCGTCGCTCGCCGCATGGACGTGCTCGATGCCCCCTTCCTCGCCGCCGAAGCTGCCGCGTCCCCCTCTTGCGCGGCCTGGCTCGCTCGCCGTCGTCAAGTTACTCTTCGTACCGGACGCAATGAAGAACGTCTGTACTCGTGCTTCATCTACACGGACGATCCGGTCTTCCAGTGCGTCGGCTTCGCCCGCTTCCTCAGGCTGCTCACGTGCTGGCATGAAGTCACCACGATGGTAGGCCTTAGGATGGCCATCGCTGAGAAGCGGCAAGCGGGTTCGTCGGTCCTCTGGACCGGCCTTCGCCTCCACAGCACATTCGGCGTCGCCTCCATCCCGCCGCCGAAGCGAACTCGCGCAATCGCCGAGCTCAAGCGAGTTGCCGCTGGTGACAAGATGCGCCTAGATGACGCTCAGTCGCTTGCGGGCCTCCTCGAGCATCTTCTCCCTTGGGCTGGCGAGCTCCGTGCGGCGATGTATCACTTCTACTACCCTCACCGCGCCTTCGCAGGCCTCGGCCCCCAACATCCCTTTGTCCCCACCGACGCCATGCAAGATCAAGCGCGCCTGTGGATCACGCGCCTCATCGAACGTCCCGGCATCTCCGTCCTTGCCCACGTCATTCCCAACCGCCCGCCATCCCACTCCGGCTCCCTCCTCGTGATGTCGAGCGACGCCGCAAAATCGGGCACTCCCACCCCCGGAGTAGGTGGCTACATGCACGGTCAAGCCTGGTACCTCCCCCTTCTGCCTCGCGACCTTGCCGGCCCGACCGAGCTCCCGATCAACGTGCTTGAGTTCGTCGCCATCTTCGGCAACTACGCCACCTTTGGTGATGGCATCCCCTCGGCGCTCAACTGCCGTCTTCTCGCTCTCACGGACTCGCTAACTTCGGCGCTCATCGTCGCAAACCACTCTGCGCGTGCGCCCCTCATGCAGCTCGTGCACCTGCGCCTCCTCGCCCTTCCCAACTTTCGTCGCTTGGCACCCATCTCGGAGGTCGCTCACATCTACGGACCAGCCAACGCGATGGCGGATGCCGTCAGTCGTGGATACTTTGAGACACTGAGCGAGCTCTGCGCCCAGCTGCGCGTTGCGCTGCTGTGGCTTCCCCCGCACGCCAGCGTCATCGTGCTGCTCGAGGACCTGCGCACCGCAGTCGACATCTCCCTCGGCTCGAACCCTCCGGCCCCGCTGGACCTCTGGCGTGACGAGCAGCAACATCACCAACGTCCACGCAAGTTCGGCAAACGATACAGCAGCGACATCACCGGCGATGGCCAGGCGTACCGCCCACCGCCGTCGCCTCCGTCGCCGGCGCCCCGGGCTCCGACTCTCCCGTCGCGCACGCGGCTGCTCGCCCCCTTTCGCCCACCTCGCAGCGTGCAGCTCGCCCCGTCCCTACCCTTGCAATCCGCGCCACGGCTCCCTTCCTACGGGCCTCCATTGCCCGACCGACAACGCAACGCACGCGCACCAGCAAGCTTCCATCACGCCGACTACGCATGGGCACGCAACCCGCCGCCGCCGCCGTCCTCTCATCACGCCGCTCGCGTCTCTCTCCCGGCAAGAGAGTCCTCCCTGGTCGAGGCCCTCACGCAGGACGGCTCTCGGTTCCGCCTCTGCCCCCGCGACCCCAGCATGTTGACTGCTCTCATACGTGACGTGCACTCCACACCTGATCTTGCCGTCCCTCGCACTACGGCAGCTAAGGACAGGTCAGCATGGAAGAAGTGGGTTGCCTTCTGTCGCATTCTCGGCACTCCCGAATGGCGCGACTGCCCAGACGCGCACGAGGGACATGATCGCGCAGGTCGTCGCCGCGAATGCTTCATTCAAGCCGCCTTCCTCCTCTGGGCATACCGCACCATGGTCCCCCGCAACCGCTCCCATCAGCTTCCCAAACCCGCCAGCGCACGCGCATGCCTCGACGCCGTTCGTCGTGTGCACCGGCACAACGACATCGTCATGTGTCCGGCCCCTTCCATCTCCAGACTCGTCACGGGCCTGCTTGCCGAGTATATCCGGGTCCACGGCCCCGAATCCCTCATCCCTTCGCGCCGCGAGCCCCTCACCAATCAGCAGACCTCCGCCATCCTTGGAGCTGGACATGACGAACCCGTTCGCGTAGGTAATCGCATCGTCGATTGGGAGGCCCCCTTCTGGGTAAGCTTCGCCGCTTTTCTCACCACCTTGCGGCACTCTGGCTCCCGCAAGGCCGATCTCCTCGATCACACTGCCGCCGACTTCAGCGCCGCCTCCATGACGCGCCGCAACCTCAAGTGGCGCATCAGCGGCGTCACCTATGACAGCCCGCCGGCAGTGGCGCTTCGTGACTTGCGTGTAGGCGACTGCGCCATCCTGCTCCCGGGATGCACAAAGAGCGATCCCTTTGCTCTACACTTCGGCGACCGACCCATGTACTTACCTTTCCTTCCAGACGACCCCACCAACGCAGCCTTCCGACTCCAGCAGCTAGAGCTCCTCTGCCCCGTCCCGGCCTCCTCTCGCCGTCGGTGCCCCCTGTTCTGCTCTGACGACACGTCCCGTTCGCTCACGCACGCGCAGGCGGACAACACCTTCAACGCCCTTGCAACCTTGGCACTTGGGCCGGCGGTAGCCATGACGCTCTCGCTTCACAGTGGTCGCGTCTGGCTAGCCAGTGCGCTCCTGGCTCTTCACTCGAGCGACGCGACCATTCAGGCCATGGTGCGATGGCTCTGCCCCGAGTCCATCCGCACGTATGCCCACATGGAGCCCGCCGAGTACGAGAAGTTTCTCCTCTCCGCCATTTCTGCGCCGATCACGTCCCGTCTCTCCCGCAACCTCCCCACCATCGACGCCGACGACTGCGTTGCCCACCTCTCCGATGCCGTCTCCGGCTTCTCCGACTGCTCTCCCGCACGCCGGCCCCTTGCTCGCCTTCCTGCCGAGATCCGTGCTACTCCGCTCACGCCACCCAGGCACTCGGCTCAGCAAACTCTGAACTTTGATGACGAAGACGACGATGACGCGTTCGACTGCGAGGTTGAAGCGTCTGGCCTCTGCGACGCTGGTAATCCCATCGGCCGAGAAAACATTGCCCCTGGCATCGAAGTCGCCGTCCCTTTCCGCCTCAACGGCTCAGAGGTACACTACGCCGGTCGCGTCCTGCGCCCGGCGTCGTCCTCCTCCACTGCCAATCCACAATGGGATGTGTCTTTCCCTGACGGCGACGTGTACGTCGTTCGTCACGACCGTCTCTTCGCCGTTCTTGAGCTGGGCTCCCACAGCCCTGCCTCCGCTCCTCGCCAGGCATTCTGAGTGCCCAGCCATCTCCCGTCTCGCTCCTCTGTCGCTGTCGGCCGGGTTCCCAAGGCAGCGCCCCGCGCCGCTCCCGACCTTTACCTTTTTCCCCTCCGCCTGAGCCCAGCAACCTGGCTCGGCTGGCGGAGGTCGACGTACGCAATTCGCGACCCAACCGTCACTGCTGCGAGTGAGCAGCGGCAACGCAACGCATGGAATCCTGCGGCTGCCGAGTTCGACTCTTGTGCGCCCCCTCGCGGGCCACACGCGCTCTTCGCTCGGCATATATCGCGATTCCCCCTGCCGCTCACTCGTGCCTGACGCACGTCCGACGCGCAGACGACCAATTGCGTCCTCTGTGTGTCCTCCCTCAAAGGCTCGACGCCGTCTCGGCGCCCTCAGCCACCAGCGACACGGGCGTCCTCTTCCCCGTTCTTCGAGCTCCGGCCACACTTCTTCACCCTCCTGTTGCTCGCGCCCCCGTCCTCGCCCGAGCAACACCGCGGCTGTCACGGCGATGCCGCTCCTTCGCCTCGTCCTTCTCCTCACGCGCGCGTTCTTACGTGGAGCACGGCAGGAAGGGCCTCTGGTTCCACCGACGCTGCCGTGGCAAGTGGAGCTGTCAGAAGGGCCTCCTCCGGCGCCACCTCTACTGAGGCGCCGG
>JGI20159J14440_10002891_pt1 | contig 11324 bp, 9 predicted proteins | sample COG_09_FD_14440 | JGI IMG/M metagenome (IMG submission 14440) | reverse complement strand
TACTTTTATCGATCCAACCGTTTGTGTCTGACCTGAATCATGACGCAAGCTGGCCCGATCTATGGCAGCGGTCGAGTCCAGAGCGATCGTTGTTTAGGTTGCGCCGTTGCGGGGTAAAAGCCTGTGCAACCAACCGACGTACAAGCGGCTCGCATTGCAGACCGCTGCAACCGCTCGATAATGCCCTTCAAGACTGCCTTACCAAACACGGGCCATAAAAGCGCAGTTAACCAACTATAGCTGCGTCACCTGAAATGAATCAGGCAGGGTACGCGCGCCTTCCAAATCAGTGACCACCGAAAGACTCCTGCCACCTGACAAAATCTGCTCCGCCGCGTCAATGACCGATTCGGGTGTGACCGAGAATAAGGCTGCTCGATGCGCGCGCCGGTGCGCGTGGGAGCGGCCCTGCAACTGCTGATAAAAATCCCCGCGCGCCTCACCTGCTGGCGAACCCGGTGCATCTTGGCTGCTCATGAGTCCCAGGACAGCCTCTTCGATCAGATTCGATGACCATTTCATCGAACGAACAGCATCCAGCGCGCCGTCAAAAACGGCAAAGGTCTTGCGCAATTCTGGGTCTCGATACGAATAGAGCCGAAACAACCCATTGGCCGCGTCATAGCTAGCCCCGCCCCCGTAAGCCCCGCCTTTTTCACGAATCTCGGCATGTAGATACTGATTTCTCAGAACCGCAGCCAACACCTGGACTGCGGCAACAGCCGCACTGGACTCACTGGGACACGATAGGCTGCGGCGCAAAAATTGACTTCTGTTTCGGTCACATAAGCTGTTTCGATCGCCGTTTGGTCAGCGAGGATCCGCTGCTGCGCTGGGCCTGATTGCGTCAGGGTGCCTCGCGCTAACAAAGCATCTACCCATTGCGGCACCTCGGCTTCATCGGCAATGACCATTGCACTCTGAGGCGCCTGCTGAAATCGCTCATAAAGTCCAGCCAAATCAGCCGCAAGAGATGCCACATCACCCTCTGCGATTTTTGCAACGAGCCCCTTGAAATAGGCTAAGGAACCCAATCCCGATAACTGATGGTTCAACGCTGAAACCTTTGAAAATGCTGCAGACGCTGCAAGCATTGCCAGACTGTGACCCTGATTGACCACACCCATTTGTTTCCTAGTATTAGATTGTCGCACCAATTCTGCAATGCGCGCTGTTTCGTCAAACCGCAAACCTTGTGCGGTTTCATTCAGCAACGCCATCATCTTGCTCGCGTTCCGGGCAAGCGATCGGCTGCTCAAGACGAAGAAGGCGCCCGCTTCATCAACATTGGCAAGGCTTGCTCGCACACTGGCAAAGGCACTAATCCCACCGGTGAAGGACTGTTGCAAATTTTGTGCTTCAACATAGTCCTGATGTCCGAAGCCGAGCTCACCCGCCACCTGATTCAGCACCGGCAGCAATTGCCAATCCGCTTTATTGAGCACCGGCAACTCACGAATCAACTGATGATAAACAATGCCATTACAGCCTGCGGCGTAGGCCGTAACCGGCCCCGTCACAATGGGTTCTGGGTAAGGGTGGTCCTTGGGCACATCCTCCAAGGTTACCTTGGGCAAAATTTCTAAATCTTCAACTTCACTTTGCCTTCGCGTCAAAGCAGCGGTCTGATCGATCACGTAACGACGCTCAGAGTCACTCATCGCCTCGACTGTGGTCTGTAACCGCGCCCGCTCTGCATCGGCTTTTTCCTGCGCGAGATTAACATCCGGCTGCAGCGTCAAGGTGACTCGATGCTGGTTTTCAAGCAGTAACGTCCGAGCCAAACCTTTAATAAACGCGGGATCCTCGATATCTTTTCGAAGCGTTTCAATGGCCGCATCAAGATCCAACAATTCGACCGGGTCACCCCGATGAATGGCGGCAGACAAACACGAGAAGATCAGCTGCAAACCATACGGCATGCCATCGCCACCCACCTCACGCTGCGACATCTCGATTTGATGTAAAACGGCCTGCAATTGCGCAAGGGGGATACCATGCTCCGCGACTTCTGTAATGACCTGAAGCACCGCCGTCTCGAAGGCATCGGCCGCATCGCCGGTCACCCCTTCGATGCCGCAAAGGAAACTCATTTCACGATGGCTTTCCTCAAGACCCGTTAAAGGTGAGACCGACTCAGCCATCGGGAAGGCCTCTAGTGCGCGCCGCAAAGGCGAGCCGCTATGATCCAACAAAGCATCTGACAGCAAATTCGCCTGCAAAAGACCAGCAAGGTCCGTTGATTCGCCGAGCAGCCAAGCCATCACCAGTTGCGACTTCGGCGCCTCATCACCCGCCTCACTCGCAGCATAGCGGGCCTCGTGCCGCACGGGGGCCGACAACCTGTGCTCCAGCCCCACGTCGATCTGATCAACCGATCGTTCAAAGTGGCCTAAGGCCCGATCTTCCAGCACATCCTGTAGCTCAACAACGTCAATGGCGCCAAAGGTCATAAACACGGCATTGCTGGGGTGATAATGGGTTTCGTAGAAGCCCTTGAACGCCTCGTACGTCAACCCAGGGAATCTCAGCCGGGTCGCCGCCCGAGTTATGGTGATAGGTCGCGGTTGGGAACAGTTTTTGATTCAGCGCTTCCCAGAGCACGGCCCTGGAAGAGCTCATATCCCCCTTCATTTCGTTCAAGACCACCCCTTTATAGACCAGCGGAGAGTCTGGGTTATCCGGCTCTGAGAATTCAACTCGGTGACCTTCTTGGGCAAAATCCAATGGATCTAAACGCGCAAAAAAGACCGCATCAAGATACACGTCCAAAAGATTGTAGAAATCTTTTTGATTAACGCTCGCAAACGGATAGGCCGTGTAATCACTGGCTGTAAACGCATTCATAAAGGTGTTTAGTGATCGACGCAGCATGGAGAAAAACGGGTCACGAACCGGGAATCGAGCGCTGCCGCACAGCGCTGTGTGCTCAAGAATGTGTGCAACGCCGCTTGAATCTTTTGGCACGGTGCGAAGCGCCACCATGAACACCCGCTCCTCATGATCACTCGCCAGATGAAAATGTTTCGCGCCCGTTCTTCGGTGCTCGTATTCTATGACCTCGACGTCGAGGGTTTCTATTCGATGGCTCCGAATCCGAGCAAACCCCGCGAGGTTTGATTTAACTTGATTCATTGCTTTAGCGCCCAGACTCAAAGTCTTGCCAATAATCCGCGATGGCTTGTTTCATTTCTTTTCGCAACAGCAAGATTGCAATCAGATTCGGAATGGTCATGAACGCCACCGTAATCGCGGCTATTAACCAGATCAAAGACGTGTCAGCGATGGCCGCAAAGAAAAAGCCAAGCACATAGGTCAGTCTGTAAGGCGTAAGCCATGCCGTACCCACCAAATAGACCACCGCCCGATCGCCATAATAACTCCAGGCCACCGCAGTTGAAAACGCGAACAATAGCAGCACCAAGGCAACCACATAGCGACCATAATCACCAAACGCACTGCGTGTAAAGGCCTCAGAGGTTAGCGCAGCAGAATGGATGAGCGATTTTCCGGTCAACACAACATCATTCTCAATGTTGCCCCGATTCACCGTGAGGGTGCCGGTAAACCGCCGATCAACGGATCCAATCAAAACCCCTTCCGCAACAGAACGGTTGTGCAGCAAGGTGTAGGGTCCAGGCTGGAGAACCCCTTCGACCACTTCTATGGTTCCATTGAAGGATTCGATTTTGCTGTCTCGACCGTTTAGGTAATCAAAGAGCGCCGCCCGATCCTGCTCGGCGGTATCCGTCCAAACCCCGGTCACAACGTTCGTGTCGAACTGCTGGAATTGATTCTCGTGCTTTTCAAGCCAAACCCCAGAGGACAGAATAACCAGCCCGGTCAGCGTACAAATAATAATGGTGTCGATGAAAGGCTCTAAAATTGAAACCATGCCTTCTGATACAGACTGGTCGGTTCGGGCCGCGGCATGCGCGATGGGCGCACTGCCTTGCCCGGCCTCGTTCGAATACAACCCGCGCCCAACGCCTTTATTAAAGGCATAAGCAAAGGTCGCGCCGAGGAAGCCGCCAACGGCCGCCGATCCGGTAAAGGCGTCACTCACCACATTCACCAAGGATGGCCAAACATTTTCGATATTGGCAAATACCACCGCGAGGCCCGTTACGAAATACAGAATGGCCATCGTCGGCACGATTTTTTCCGCCACCTTAATAATCCGTTTAACGCCGCCTAAAATAACCACCGCTAACAACAGAGCCAACACGCCACCCGTCATCCACTCAGGGATGCCAAAGGTGCCTTGCAGGCCAACGGCAATATTATTACTTTGAGGCATATTGCCAGAGCCAAAGCTACTAACGACCGTCGCTATGGCGAATATCACGCCCAACCATTTCAGGTTGAGGCCCTTCTCCATGACAAACATGGGGCCACCAACAATGTAGCCCTCATCGTCCACGTCCCGATATTTATGGCTGAGCGTGACTTCGACGAACTTGGTTGTCATGCCAAAGAACGCGGTCATCCACATCCAAAACAGCGCCGCTGGGCCACCTAGAAAGATGGCAAACGCAACCCCACCAATATTGCCGGTCCCGACCGTGCCAGAAATCGCGGTTGTCAGGGCTTGGAAATGCGAGGCATCGCCCGTCGCACCCGGCTTGTCATATGTCCCGCGTAACACCCGCCAAGCATGCCGAAAGTAAAAAATCTGGGGCGCTTTCAGATAAATTGTAAAGAAAATACCGGTACCCAATAGCAGATAGGGGAAGTACCACGCCGACTGCAGGAGCCCATCGAAGAAGGTGAGTATTTGTTCCAAATCAGCCATATCGAGGTTCTCTTATCGTTTTTTTGAGATGCGCCTAAGGTAACAAATATCCCGCGATGAGGATATGCCGCGTTCGTTTATCGCGCAGCCTGCTGAACCCGACGGCTAATCGGACCGGTCAGGCGCCGCCAGCCCAGTGGTCGGCATTTGATAATTCACGGTCAATCCGAACCCATCAATCACCGATTCTGGCATGAGCGGCTTGGGACTCGACAGCCCAAGCAGGTACAAAATCATGGCATCGAGCACATCATCAATTTGAACCAATGCTTTCCGGGTATGCCGGTACAACTCAGCAAGCACTTCGCGCGGCATCAAACCCTGATGCTCGAGCAGCTTAATTCGCTCGCCTTGCCCCATTGCTTGTTTTTTGGAATATCGCATTGGCACGCCGCCAAAGGTCGCAAACAACAACTCAGGGTGCGCTTCTAGGACGCGGGCGCGAAGTCGCGGCTGCGCCTGCAAACATCGATCGACTTCTTTAATTTTTGGACAGATATACCAAGACTGTAGCGAAATTTTCTTGCCTTGGGCGCGGACATTGCAATCACAGGCGGCTTGAAAGCTTTCTGCATAGACCGCAGAACGCGCTGGCACATTGAAGACACTGCCGGCTCTGCCAGGCAGACGCTGTCGCGCCAGGCGTTCGACTTGTCGATCATCAGACTCCGGAAGGCCAATCGGCATGTCCACAAACAGCGGCCCGCTCGGCGCTGATCGCACCACCGCATCAAACGTTTCAACAACCCGTGCCGTAACCACACCCGCCTGCCGCTGGACAACGACCCAGCCGCCCTTACAGCCATCAACCCCTGCGACCACGGGCGTCATGCCACGGGCGATCTCATTGTGACGAATTCTTCAGCTGCCGTCGGATGAATCCCGACGGTTTGATCAAAAACCGCTTTGGTCGCACCCGCCTTCATCGCAACCGCAAGTCCTTGGATAATTTCGCCGGCTTCGGCGCCCACCATGTGGATACCGAGCACTCGATCCGTTGCAACTTCAACAATCATTTTCATCAGGCTCCGCTCATCACTACCGGTTAAGGTGTGTTTCAGCGGCCGGAACTCTGATCGAAAAACAGCAATCGAGCCGAATTGATCGCGCGCTTCGGCTTCGGTCAACCCCACCGTTGCAATGTTGGGCTGACAGAATACGGCCGTTGCAATCCCCGAATAATCCATGACCTTACTTTCGCCAGCAAACTGCGTGCTGGCAAAGCACATCGCTTCATGAATCGCGACGGGTGTGAGTTGAATTCGATCCGTTACGTCACCCAAAGCGAAAATATTGGGCTCGCTGGTTTGATAAAACTCGTCGACAATGATCGCGCCATTCTCTCGCTGCGCCACATTCACCGTATCAAGGCCCAAATCATCGACCGCCGGTTTGCGACCCGTCGCGGTTAAAATGAGGTCGGTTTCCAAGGTGCGGCCATCGGTGAAGGTGGCAAGCAATGTGCCGTCGGGATTACGGCTGACCGAGGCAAGCGTTGCGTTAAACTGCAAATCAATCTGTTTCTTCAGCAGCTCGTCTTTGACCATAATGCGAACATCTTCATCGAACCCCCTTAAAAACAACGGTCCTCGGTAAGCCAGTTCGGTGCTAACGCCAAGCCCTGCAAAAATGCCCGCAAACTCGACAGCAATGTAGCCGCCACCCAAAACGAGGGCTCGCTTGGGCAAGTGCTCCAGATAAAAAACCTCATTGGAGGTTATGACGTGTTCCGCACCCGGAATATCTTGTTTCGTGGGCCAGCCACCGGTCGCGATCAGAATCTTGTCGGTGGTCACGCTTTTTCCGTCAATGTCGATGGTGTGAGCGTCGCGTATCCTGGCCCGTCCGGCAAAATGGGTGACACCCGCCTGGTCCAGCAGGCCCTCATAAATACCGTTTAATCGGGCAATTTCCTGATCTTTGTTCGCAACCAACGTTTTCCAATTAAAACGCGCGGGCTCGGACTGCCACCCAAAGCCCAGCGGATTCGTTGAAATCCTCATGGTAGTGCGAGGCATAAACAAAGAGCTTTTTCGGAATGCAGCCCACGTTAACGCAAGTGCCTCCCATGAATTTTTCTTCAGCGGTTGCCACGCGCGCGCCATACTGCGCGCTCATTCTTGCTGCGCGCACGCCGCCGGACCCAACACCAATGACGAATAAGTCATAGTCATATGCGGTCATGTCCAATATTCCTTTCAAATTCTTAATGTCGCTAGGATACACTAGCCTTCCGCAACTAGGTGACTTGATAGACGTATGCGCATCGATCTCGTTCCATTTTCTCCCTGCTTGGCAGTTCAAGCGCTGCGCTACACCCTTATCTCTGAATCCAGTTCAGAGCTCCGACTGACGGTTCAGTTAAAGGGTTCGATCGCCTCAGAGCTTGAGGACGTCGATCAAGTCGGCCAACGTGAATTTGGGCTCTGGCAGCATCACTGCTTTGAACTCTTTCTTGGCGAGGCGGGATCGACCGCCTATTGGGAGCTGAACCTTGCCCCGAATGGCAATTGGAATTGTTTTGGATTCAGTGATTATCGACAGGATCAAAAAGAATCGGATCGCTGCGCATTAACGCAAATCAGCGCGACCGGTCGTGGCCCGACTTATCAACTTGAAGCCAGAATTTTGACGAATCCAAGCTTTCAAACCACCGACGCTGTTTTAAGCCTTGGAGCAGCTGCTACTATTAAAACGGCAACCGATCTGCACTATTTCTCAATCCGCCATGGCGTAACGCCAGACTTCCACCACCGGGATCATCACATACCATGGAAACTTCAATGACTTTTCAGTTTGGCCTTGAACGATTGTTAACCGATTCAGACCGCCTGGCGACGCTAAAAAGCGCCCGTGTCGGCTTGGTCGCACACCCTGCGTCGGTGACCCAAGACCTAACCCATGCGCTTGACGCCCTNGTCGGCGCAGGCATTTACCCCAAATGCGTTTTTGGACCGCAGCATGGCGTGCGAGGCGACAAGCAAGACAATATGATTGAGTCCGATGACTATCTAGACCCGACCCATGGAATCCCGGTCTATAGCTTGTATGGCCATCATAGGCGACCCACGCCCGAACGATTGGCCGGCCTCGATATCATCTTGTTCGACCTGCAGGATCTCGGTTGCCGCATTTACACCTACATTACGACCCTACAATACTTCTTAGCAGCAGCCGCCTCGACCGAACTTGAGATATGGGTACTAGATCGACCCAATCCTGCTGGTAGGGGAATTGATGGCTTTCGGCTAGAGGCCGGTCAAGAAAGTTTCGTCGGCGCCGCGGCCCTTCCGTGCCGATATGGGTTGACCATTGGTGAGCTGGCATTGTGGATGAATGCCCAACTACCACAGCCTGCAAATCTAACCTTAATTGAAATGAGGCACTATTCACCCAACACGCGGCCAAGCTTCGGCTGGCCAAGCGAACTGTCTTGGGTGAATCCCAGCCCGAACGCAAGCAGTCTTAACATGGCCCGATCGTTTTCGGGCACGGTGCTGCTCGAAGGCACCACCCTATCGGAGGGCCGAGGGACCACCTTCCCCCTCGAAGTCATTGGCGGCCCAGGTTTTCCAGCGCAACACATCAAGGCTGAATTGGAATCAAGCCTGTCCGAGGCGCTGGCGGGCGCCGTGCTTCGTCCCTGCTATTTCGAGCCAACCTTTCACAAGCATCAGGGAAAGTTGTGCCAGGGCCTGCAAATCCATACGGAGCAGCCCCATTTTAATGCCGAAACCTTTCAGCCGTTCCGCATCATTGCCTACGCCCTCAAACTGCTCAAATTGAGCGAACCGAAGGTCGAACTCTGGCGGCATCATGAATACGAGTATGAAACAGGCCGGGTGCCCATCGACGTGATCAATGGCGGGCCACAACTTAGACAATGGGTCGATGATGACACGCAATCCCTCGCCCAATTGACCCACCAACTGGATGCAACCCGAGCGCTTTGGTTGCCTGAGATCGCGCCGTTTTACCGTTACTAGCAGCCCGTCTGCTTCTCACAATAATCACCCTGTTGAGGTTCTGCCGCCTGGTGCGGATTCAACATCGCCGAGCCGCTTGCAGCACGGGGTTGTAAACGATGTCCCGAAGCAGACGCGCTCAGCGATCAACCCTTACTACCATGATGTGAAACACCGCATTTTATCTGCTCCCAACGCTTGCTAACACGCCGACCCTAAGCCTTCGCCCACATCAGAGGCGCCGTTATGTGCTCAGACAGGCTGTGTGGTAGCATCTGCGCTTTTTCGGGGAGGAAGCCTTATGGGTGATGCTTACAAAATTGCGATCTTGGCAGGGGACGCCATTGGTCCAGAAATCATGGCACAAGCGGTTCGCGTTTTTGACGCGATTAGCCGTCATCGCGACGTTGTCTTCGAACTCATCGAGGCGCCTTTCGGTGCCCATGCTTATTTTAGCCATGGCAAAAGCTTTCCGGATGAAACCAAAGCCATTTGCGATGCAGCCGATGCAATCTTAAAAGGGCCCGTTGGACTGTCTTTTGAGGATTCCAAGAAAATTCCGGTTGATGAACAAGCCGAACGTGGCGCGATCTTACCGCTTCGAGCGCGTTATCAAACCTTTGCAAACTTTCGGCCCATTTATCTCAGCAAAGATATGGCGCACTTCTCGCCGCTAAAACCCGAAATTATCGAGCATGGGATCGATATTCTGCTCATTCGAGAACTGGTCGGCGGCCTGTATTTCGGCGAAAAGGAGCGCGGTGTTAACGCGGAGGGCTTACGTTACGTGCATGAGACACTGGCCTACGACGAGTCGCAAATTCGACGTGTACTCACCGTTGCCTTCGAGCAAGCACGCACCCGAGGACGCCGCCTGCACAACATTCACAAAAGTAACGTTTTAATGTCGAGCGTGCTCTGGAATGAAGTGCTGGATGAAGTCCATGCCGACTATCCTGATATTGAAGTCATCCCAATGCTGGTTGATGCCGCGGCCACCGCGCTGTGCCTCAACCCTTCTCAATTTGATGTCATGGTTATGGAAAACATGTTTGGCGATATTCTGTCAGATCAAGGTGGCGGCATTTTAGGCTCACTCGGACTCATGCCATCGGCTTGCGTTGGTCCCGACAAAGCCTATTTTGAGCCCTCTCATGGATCAGCCCCTGATATTGCCGGACGTAATATCGCCAACCCCTACTCTATGATTGGTTCGGTTGCGATGATGCTCGAGATGAGTTTTGGTATGAAAGCCGAATCTACGCTGGTTTGGGACGCCATGAAAAGTGTTTTTGAAGATGGCTATACAACCGCCGACTTGAGCGCGAAGGGAGTTGATTTAAAAACCGTTGGAACCGATGCCTTCGGGGATCTAGTGATTGCTTCGCTCGAGGCCAAGCTTGCAGCGCCTACTCACTAATTAAGCCTGCAGGTCGCCACATTTTTTATCACCAACGGCACTCAGAGTTTGTTTTGCATCCTGCATTCGGCTCAGTAGTGTGCCGTTTACAACCCAGCGGCGGTAAGCTGCTGTTGATTCTCTTTTGTGTAAAAGCCGGTAACCTTGTTCGATCAATCGAAGATGCCGAGGCCAAGTTCGTTCATGAGACACGCTAGCTTTAAGTCCTCTACAACACGATGGGTTCACTTGCTATACATTGCAGCATCACCTTTGCATGCCAATTAAGTGCTTTGGAATTTGATGTTGAAACCATTCCGGTGAAGCCAAAACATCGTGTCGACATACTCTCGTTCTCCAATAGGGCGTCGGGTGACGCCAAACTTTTGATCATAGAAACCCCAGTGATCAGTCAGTTGGAAAAACAGATGCAAGGGCTCAGCAATGAACCGGTTAGACATATTAAGGTTTTTCAGCGTCCGGGCTCGCAATGGAATCTCGTTTTGACCCAGGCGCTAGAAGATTCAATGGATTTGGTCGATACGATATCAACCTCTGAAGGTATTCAATTGGTCGGGTTGCAGGGATCAGAACTCCTCTATTTTGATGCCAACACGGCGCGCTTTGCGCCTTTGCTCAAGACTTCGCCGATGTTCGCTGGTCGGAGTTGGGGCGAATCGCCGGTTATGGAGATGTTTACTGATATTAATGATGATGGGTTAGACGACTTTTTAATGCCTACTTTTGATGGTTGGGCGATCGCCATGCAAACCAGCGAGGGATTCGCAGCGCTCCAGACAATAGGTCCGCCGCCTACCATGAGCTACCGCGACACCGCTCGCTTTGTTGCTTACCGAGCCGAGGAAGCCTTCCTTTTAGATGAGAATAACGACGGCCTGAATGACATTACCTTTTGGCGAGATGGCTATTTTGAAGTCCATCGGCAAAGTCCGGTGGGCGAATTCTCTAAGATACCTGTGCCTTTAGATGTCAATCTCAAGGATATGTTAAGCGGGTATACGCAACTCAGCATTGGAGACGAGGTAGACAATGCCGGGGGCACCAATAGGATGCTAGATGAGATTGCCGACCTCAACAATGATGGGATCAGTGATCTTGTTGTTAAGCGGATTAAAGCCGACGGCATCTTTGGCTGGGAGTCTGA
>JGI20159J14440_10002887_pt1 | contig 11334 bp, 10 predicted proteins | sample COG_09_FD_14440 | JGI IMG/M metagenome (IMG submission 14440) | reverse complement strand
GATTTAATTGAATAAATATATTAATCAGGTCACGGATTAGTGTATTCATAATGCTGGGGTCGGTGGTTCAAGTCCACCCGTAGCTACCACTAATTACAATTAAATCAGTAACTTAGGTTGGTTATTTTTCGTTTCTGGGGAACGAAAATAAACTGGGGAACGATTGGGGAACATTTCCGGGAATATTCTCTGATTTTTTCTAAAGATTGATGAGACACATCAAACGGGTGTTTTTTTAGTATTACCGCACATACCGGTATATAAGAGAAAACCTGTCAGAGGACCTTAGAGTGCGTCTGATAGTGACTTTAGGCACTATCCTACCTTCTTTCGTTTAGCAATACAGTAACAAGACCTAGTGAGGTCATAGACCCAAGGTGCTTTCTAGTCTCAATATTGCCTCTAAGCATCTCGTCTTCTTCCAGATCAATCATCAATGATTGATCCAATTGTCCTTCCCTTATTTGATAAAAAGTTTTCATCAGAACTCCTTTACTTCGCCCCTTTCGTCCACCGTAAAAAAGGGCAGAGGAGATCTTGACCCTTTCGTTGAGGGACGGTTTCCTCTTTGTGCCCTCAAGTTTTGCTGTCTATAGATCAATAAATTCATAGACATCTTTATGAAGTCCTCTTGGGATTTTTCTCCACGAACTTCATCAAGTCCCTCTATCTCCTCCTTGGATAGATCTATATTTATTTGTTTATTTCTATCTTTGTTTTCTGACATCACCAATCGGTTGCCTTACCCCAAGTTGGTAGATCCATTTCGTTGTCGGGAAAAAAGATTCCAAGTGGTTCATCCAAATCATTCTTCGCACTTTGTATTCGTGGCATATGTCTTTTCTCAAACTGCCGTGAGTATTGTGTGATGGCCTCACGAATGTAATCGGCACGAGTGATTCCTTGTGGGATCAGATTTCCGACTAGTGCTAAACGATGTCTATCAACGACATCCCACATATCGTCAGTCATCTTCAAGCAATAACTTTTCATTGCCATAGTTAGTAGTTCTCCAGTTCTATTAGTTGGTGAATTCGGTTGTATTCGTTATAGGTCCTCTCTAGAACCCATTGTTTGGACGATTGATCTAGATCTGATTCATTGATCAGGTTCTTTAGATCAATCTGCTTTTCAATCTCATTTTTTAGAATTGTTTGTATATCTATACCTTCCATTTTTTGTTCCTCCTTTGGTCTATTGATCATTCAATAAAGACAATCGTTAGTGACTTCTTGCCTCTAATCCTTTTGTCTAGCTCCTGCTTCACTTCCCGAATGACCTTTATGTGTTCGGCATCGTCAGGAGATAGAACAAATCCATCTACTTTGGATCTATTGCTTTTGATGGCGTTTTCAATCGCCTTTTTGTTCATCTTCATTCGTATTCCTTATCGTTTTCTCTAGTGATTTTTTGATTTCTTGATTAGTTGATGGATCAAGAACTCATCAAGAAGTCAGGAGTCGTTCATTTACCTAAGCAACAGACACACTTCACCCTCACGATGAAGTGTGTCTCTTCATTTACCTGAAGAATCCAGACACCCAGATCAGTGAAACCTTCAAGAGAAGGTTAGGCAGGTCAGCGTTCTCCTATTACTCACTCTTCACACCTGTGAAGTCTGACGGATGGACCAACTACCGATCTGAAAGCAGTTGGACTCAATGAGGGTTGCGAATAAGTGCTAAACATTGCCCTCACACTTACACATCTGTGGGTAGTTCCTGATGTGAACAGAACAGTTGGTGCCGATTGGGTCAGTTGGAACTGACCTTCGTTTCGCACTACACAACTATTTTGTTTACCCGCATTTATATATATGTGTAATACCCAAGAACTGGTCAAAATATGAAAAAAAGTTGAAAAAAGTTCACCTACAGAAAAACCGACTGTCCGTCGGTTCTCTGTGTCCTTGAGATGATCTATAGGACTGGTGTTTTACGCATCTTTCAACATCTCTTTAAAGTAAGACATTGGGTCTTTATATAAATCGTCGTTTGCCGAATCGGAGTCACTCACAATCTTGATGTAAGGTTTCTGAACCCCATCTTCTGACACTAGGAATCTTCGGTCTGACATCGTGTCACCACGACTAGACTTGTGGGGATTCCAATCGTATTCATCCAACTTGGATACATACTCATAAAGTGCCTTCATCAATCTTGTCTTGTCCCAATACTTCGTAATCATTGGGTCAACATCATTGGTGAATATGAGGTGAAGTGCGTAATCAGCAACACCATTGATGTGGTGATTCAACTGGACTCGTCGTTCCATTACATAGTTACGAATCCATTCTTGAACCTCTGGTTCAGACGCAACACTGGTTGCCAGCTGCTTCTCTTCATATGAACCCATCGCACCATTTACAAGACCTTTACGAAGGAACAACTGAATACACTTGAATCCAAAGGTGTAGAACTGATTCCAATCCTTTTGATTGAAGTCATTAAATAACCTCTTACCAAGGTGTTCTTGTTCCCAAGGTGCCTCACCTTCTTTGTTACAACGATTCCAGAAGTCACCGAACTCAACGATGTGCTGTCTTCGTGCGTGACTAGTGCCACCACCTTGAAGAACATAGTTGGTAGTGATTCCAAACTTAGGTTTACGGTCTTCAGGAATGATGACTTTGTTCGTTCCTTTGCCTTCAACCTCAAGGTCTCCAGTTAGGAATGCGAACAACGACTTGAAGTCAAAGTTCTTATCAATGTCATCAATGTGAATCAAACCAGTTGATGGAGTCACACCAGAGAATGCGAAACGGTCTCCACCACCACCTTTGTAGAACTGTTTGCCGTTTACGGACATACGGTCACGGAAGTATTGGATTGACTTCATAACGACGGTCTTACCATTACCACCTTCTTCTTTGGTGATTGTTGAGTTGCGGTCTATGTAGACGATTGCCTTCTGAACGGTATTGTCTGCGTGAAGCAAGTAACCGATTGATGACCGCAATGAATCAAAGTTCTTTTCAACCGAATCAGTGATTGGATATTCACGAGTCCAATCTGAATCTGCTGATGCCAGTTTGTTGTCACGGACACGCATTGCGTTCTTACAGAACTGTTCGTAGAGACCCTCTGTCTTATCAATCTCAATGCCCTTTTGGATGATTGAGTTCTCCCACACCGCACCCTTATCGGTTAGTTCAGTGTAAGGAATCAACTTGATGTCATCCTTATTGATGACTACAACACCGTTCAAGAACCGAACAAAACAAGTGTTGGGGTCATCACTAGCAAGTTCCAACTTCTCTGAATCTTGGTTCTCCAACTCACCAAAACATTGGATTTGGAAGAGAACTTGAGACTCTAATGCCGCAGAGGAGAAACGACTCATCAGGTCAATGAGAAGAACTGCCTGACTTATGTCGTCACCCTCTAAAAATGCCTCAATGTTCTTGATTACATAGTCACGAATGTTGTCCGCAGAAAACATACGAAGAACATTCTCATCGTTGAGGAAGAAGAACCTCTTCGTGGTCCGGTCATTGGTAGTCATAAACTGACCAAATCCCTCGCACTCAAGATACTTCCGCAATAACAACGGACTGACTTTTTGCTTACTGCCTTCACCGGTGGTGATGACAGGTATTTCTTGGTTTACATATTTCATAACAAAGTTCCTAAATGAGAGCCCCAGAATAGAATGTCCTTGGAAAGTGGGGACTCAGTTCTCCCCAACGACATAAGAATTTTCTCTGTCGGGGTGAACCGAACAGCTCATTCCTAGATGGAGTTTTCATCTCTAGGAATCGGAGTGGATTTCTCAATAAAATCAGAGAAAACTGTCCTCTCCCGACAAGACATATGGTCTCGTTCGGGGTGAACCGAACAGCTCATTCCTAGATGGAGTTTTGTGATTGATAAGACCTAAGAGAAAACCGATGACGATGTATCAACGGAAACGGATGTCTAAGTCTCCGTATATCCGATATGACAAGTCTGCCGGTCTCTGGATACAACATCGCAAGGTGGTCTATCTCTATTGGTTCAAGTCCCTCCAACACGCAGAGAGAGATGACCGATACGAGGTTGACTGGAGTCAATACAAGTCTTGGGGAGGTCGTGAGGTCGTTATGGTTACCAAGTTTGATGTGTGGTGGAAGGAACACTGGAGTGACCTGTTTGGGTTCCCAGAGGGACAACCAGAGACCGCACAGTTCCATACTCAATCAACGCCACGAGCAGATGACCTAAGAACCACTCTATCCATATATGAGAATCTTTATCGTGGTGACTACTGGACTGTGGGTTGTTATGTCCGACACATTGAAGAGAAGAAGGGACGCAAAGTTGCGAAGTCTCTCATCAATGCTGACCGTGACCTTTGGACTTCTCCAACTGAGCAACAAAAACGAACTACTGGTGTCAGTAGGTGGAGAAACAATCCTCGCAAACGAAAGAAAGTCCAAGATGATGCCGTTTATGAGGCAAAGGAATCTTGGGTGACGATGGATGTAGACAACGACAACACTCGTGGTGATTACTTTGTCTGGGAACAGTCACAATCTGTGCTAGAGTCAAACCGTCTCATCAAACGAAGAGTTCAAGGATATATCTCTGGATATGTAAAACGATGCGATGTCCTGATGAGGAACATCGCAAACGCTACTCTCTAATGATTATTTGATTATTTGATTGGTAATCAGGAAATCAGGTAATCAGTGACATCGTATCCAACGAATCGTCTACCCAATCTATTCGCAACCTTTCCTGTCGTTCCTGAACCCATAAACGGGTCAAGAACAATATCTCCCTCGTCGGTTGTCTGAAGGATAGGGAGGGTCACAATCTGTTCGGGGAATGGTGCGGGGTGTTCTACACCCTGTGGTGTTGCTAAGTTCTTGGCAACCGCAGTCTTCACGACTGACTCGTCCCAGAAGTCACCCATATTCTTACCATCACGAGGCATCATTGGATAAACCTCATCCGGAACAGAACCATCAACTTCACGGTGTCTTGGGAACTGAAACTTACTGTCTGTCTTACTGGGTGCGAGTGTTTGGTTGTATTTGTAACCAGATGAACGCACCAAGTGAAAGATGAACTCATAGGTGGGAGTGAGTGAAGTTTTGGACGAATGAGGTTTGGGGTTCGTCTTATTCCAGATGATGGTATTCCTCAGAATCCACCCATCCTCTTGTAACTTGATTACCACCTTGTGAGGCAAGGACAACAAGTTCCCGTCCTTGTAGGTGTCACCCATATTCAAGAAGAACGACCCCGTCTCTTTGATGACACGAGAACACGCACCCAAGTGTGTCACCAGATTATCAACGAAATCATCTGGTGACCTCTCTGCCCCCAGTGACACACTACCGTAGTCTCTTTTGTTCCAATAAGGTGGTGAGGTGAATATTAGGTCAACGGAACCCGTCTCCACCTCTTCCAGCAAGTCACTACTCTTATGATGAAAGACGAAGGATTCCGTTGTTGATTGATTCTTTTTCTTTGGACTAGGTGTCTTTGCGTCTCTCTCGTTCTTCAACCTAGAGAGATGGGTGTATGCCTGATTGACTGTCAGTTTCCCTTCATCAATCGCAGTGATGAAGTCAGGGTTCTCCCTCTGTATGAATAACAACTTACCCAGACGAGAAGACGCAATACCAACTGCCTCAGCTAGTGCGTCTCTGCCCGAACTTTTGTTCGGATGAACAGAAGTTAGGTCTGACCTTTTCCCTTGTCCTACCTCATAGAGAGGTCTGAGGGTTTCTGCCTCGTTGATGATTTCCCGACTGGTCTTAACCCTCTGTTTGTTGAAATGAACCAGTAGGGACTTCTCTTCGTCCTCTGATGCGGTTTCTATGACCTCAACATCAACTTCATCCCACCCAAGTCTTCTGACTGCCTCTATCCGTCTGTGTCCTGAGATAAGTTGATACTGCTGATTCACAACTACAGGAGTGAGAAGACCCACCTCACCGATACTGACTACCAAGTCATCAATATTGGAAAGGTCGTAGATAGTTTCATTTAGAGGGTGAGAATGGATTTGGGATAGTGGAATCTTCATCAGTTACATCTATCAGAATCTACCAATAGACCTTACTCAACTGAGAAAGACTTCGCCACCCTAAATCCCTATCAATAGAAAGGTGTTGCTATATTGATAGAATTCTATCACAATATCTTAAAACCTAAAGATAGAGATTCATTGATATGAAGATTGGATACGCAAGAACTAGCACGGTAGAACAGAACTACTCCTTGGAAGACCAGATTGAACGGTTGGAGTCGCAAGGATGCGAGAAGATATTTTCAGAGAAAGTATCTTCAGTTCAATCCCGTCCTGAGTTTGAGAAGTGTATTGAGTTCGCAAGAGAAGGTGATGTTGTTGTCATCACCAAGTTGGATAGATTCGCACGAAGTATCACTGACCTCTGGAAACACATCACAGCACTTGAAGAGAAAGGTGCCGCACTACAAATCCTTGACCTCAACCTTGATACATCAACACCCAATGGACGATTACAAATCACCCTACTGGGTGGAATCGCACAGTGGGAAAGAGAAATGATGTTGGAGAGGCAGAAGGTCGGTATTGCGAAGGCAAAACAGGAAGGGAAATACAAAGGTCGTGTGCCTACCGCACGACGGATGGAGAAGGATATTCAATCACTTCATCTTCAGGGTATGAAACCATCTCAGATTGCGAAGGAACTCAATATTGGTGTCGCATCTGTTTACAGATACAGATAAATCAAACTCCAAAATTCTTGTCTCATTTGCTCCTCTCTTATTGACATCCCCATCAATCTCTTTACCTTTACAGTCAATTCATACAAGAGACCTACGCATGAAAAACATAACACCAATATTGGTTTTCACTATCGCACTCCTAACTGGGTGCGCATCCGCAGGCAACCAATTTGATATCAATGCCGCAGAATCTCTAATCCCAGGCAAGACCACATACGCTGAAGCCGTTCAAATTCTTGGGGGAGAACCGATTGCCAGTAAAGTTGAAGACGACGGCACAAAAAAATATGGATGGTCTCGGGCAACTGCCACTCCAGTGGGAGCAACCCTAACGAAACTAACTCTGCTTTTTGACAGTAATGGGGTGTTTATCAGGGAAGTTGCTCGGCAATCTCTCTAGTCTATCTAACGATACAATCACATCGGTTGACGATTAGATTACCTTCGTAATCTCATCAGCAACACTTTCATTGACTAGGTGACCGTAGAACTTCATCAGCATCTCAACCGATGTCCCCATATTGGATGCTATGAAGTAATGCGGCACACCATTGATGATTCTCATCGTTGCGTAGGTGTGTCTCAGTGAGTAGAGGGTGAAAGGATTACCCTCATCATCCACGGTCAATCCGATGGACTTCAATACTGTCTTGAAACCCTTTTTGTAACTCTCAACAGTTGAACCGTTTAGACTACAAAAGACAGGTTCGTTGTCTGGCACTGGTTTACCCAGTTCACCCTGACGATAGTCCTTGATGCGTTTCAGATACTTTGCGACTGATGGTTGTGGAACCACTTGTCTTCGTTTCTTGGTTTTTCCCCTGACATACATCAAGACACCCTGTCCGTCTCTACGAGACTCTATGTCAGCCCAAGTGAGTCCTCTGAGTTCACCAATACGAACTCCAGAGTTCGCAAGTATCAGAACATAGTGATGAAGATAGAACCTCGCACGATAATGTCCGGGATGTCCTTGACCGTCATTTACTGACTGTCTGAGACCCCTATATAACTTCCTGTATTGGTCTGTGGTGAATGCTGGTCTTGGATTGGGTGGTGAACCAACCACTGGAAACTTCAGGCGAGTTGGTAGGTATTCCCTAGACACCGCAAACTCAAACACCTGCTTTATGCCAGCTAGTTCTCTAGTGATGGTTGTATCTTTTGGTCTAGACCGAAGATAGTTAGACCTTCGGTAATCAATCCACTCTTCCAAGTGAACTTCACGAATCTCTGCGATGCCAGAGAACCTCTTGAAGAATGGGACTGCGTATCTCTCCATCTTCTCAATGTAGTCATCAATTAACTTAGGATTTCTATTAGATGACTTCCGAACCGACTCTTCCCACTCTCGCATCACGACAAGAAAAGACTTGTGATGTATGTCTCCAGTTCTATCTTGAAGAAGCATCAACTCACGATACTTCTTCTCTGCGACATTTAATGCCATCCTTGGGTCAGTCTTACCCGTTGAAATCTTTCTGTAACCCTTTGACCCATCTATTTTGATTCGTGCGTAATAACGACCACTCTGTCGGTCTGCTCGTTGATACAAAACGATATGACCGAAGTCTCTGGAGTGTTTTTCTTGATTGGTCTCAAATGATTTCGTCATACCCCAGATGCTAACATAAAACACTAAACGGGGAACGAATGGGGAACGATATTTTAGACGGTATTCTGAGGGTTTCTAAAAATAAAACATTGATTTAATTGAATAAATATATTAATCAGGTCACGGATTAGTGTATTCATAATGCTGGGGTCGGTGGTTCAAGTCCACCCGTAGCTACCACTAATTACAATTAAATCAGTAACTTAGGTTGGTTATTTTTCGTTTCTGGGGAACGAAAATAAACTGGGGAACGATTGGGGAACATTTCCGGGAATATTCTCTGATTTTTTCTAAAGATTGATGAGACACATCAAACGGGTGTTTTTTTAGTATTACCGCACATACCGGTATATAAGAGAAAACCTGTCAGAGGACCTTAGAGTGCGTCTGATAGTGACTTTAGGCACTATCCTACCTTCTTTCGTTTAGCAATACAGTAACAAGACCTAGTGAGGTCATAGACCCAAGGTGCTTTCTAGTCTCAATATTGCCTCTAAGCATCTCGTCTTCTTCCAGATCAATCATCAATGATTGATCCAATTGTCCTTCCCTTATTTGATAAAAAGTTTTCATCAGAACTCCTTTACTTCGCCCCTTTCGTCCACCGTAAAAAAGGGCAGAGGAGATCTTGACCCTTTCGTTGAGGGACGGTTTCCTCTTTGTGCCCTCAAGTTTTGCTGTCTATAGATCAATAAATTCATAGACATCTTTATGAAGTCCTCTTGGGATTTTTCTCCACGAACTTCATCAAGTCCCTCTATCTCCTCCTTGGATAGATCTATATTTATTTGTTTATTTCTATCTTTGTTTTCTGACATCACCAATCGGTTGCCTTACCCCAAGTTGGTAGATCCATTTCGTTGTCGGGAAAAAAGATTCCAAGTGGTTCATCCAAATCATTCTTCGCACTTTGTATTCGTGGCATATGTCTTTTCTCAAACTGCCGTGAGTATTGTGTGATGGCCTCACGAATGTAATCGGCACGAGTGATTCCTTGTGGGATCAGATTTCCGACTAGTGCTAAACGATGTCTATCAACGACATCCCACATATCGTCAGTCATCTTCAAGCAATAACTTTTCATTGCCATAGTTAGTAGTTCTCCAGTTCTATTAGTTGGTGAATTCGGTTGTATTCGTTATAGGTCCTCTCTAGAACCCATTGTTTGGACGATTGATCTAGATCTGATTCATTGATCAGGTTCTTTAGATCAATCTGCTTTTCAATCTCATTTTTTAGAATTGTTTGTATATCTATACCTTCCATTTTTTGTTCCTCCTTTGGTCTATTGATCATTCAATAAAGACAATCGTTAGTGACTTCTTGCCTCTAATCCTTTTGTCTAGCTCCTGCTTCACTTCCCGAATGACCTTTATGTGTTCGGCATCGTCAGGAGATAGAACAAATCCATCTACTTTGGATCTATTGCTTTTGATGGCGTTTTCAATCGCCTTTTTGTTCATCTTCATTCGTATTCCTTATCGTTTTCTCTAGTGATTTTTTGATTTCTTGATTAGTTGATGGATCAAGAACTCATCAAGAAGTCAGGAGTCGTTCATTTACCTAAGCAACAGACACACTTCACCCTCACGATGAAGTGTGTCTCTTCATTTACCTGAAGAATCCAGACACCCAGATCAGTGAAACCTTCAAGAGAAGGTTAGGCAGGTCAGCGTTCTCCTATTACTCACTCTTCACACCTGTGAAGTCTGACGGATGGACCAACTACCGATCTGAAAGCAGTTGGACTCAATGAGGGTTGCGAATAAGTGCTAAACATTGCCCTCACACTTACACATCTGTGGGTAGTTCCTGATGTGAACAGAACAGTTGGTGCCGATTGGGTCAGTTGGAACTGACCTTCGTTTCGCACTACACAACTATTTTGTTTACCCGCATTTATATATATGTGTAATACCCAAGAACTGGTCAAAATATGAAAAAAAGTTGAAAAAAGTTCACCTACAGAAAAACCGACTGTCCGTCGGTTCTCTGTGTCCTTGAGATGATCTATAGGACTGGTGTTTTACGCATCTTTCAACATCTCTTTAAAGTAAGACATTGGGTCTTTATATAAATCGTCGTTTGCCGAATCGGAGTCACTCACAATCTTGATGTAAGGTTTCTGAACCCCATCTTCTGACACTAGGAATCTTCGGTCTGACATCGTGTCACCACGACTAGACTTGTGGGGATTCCAATCGTATTCATCCAACTTGGATACATACTCATAAAGTGCCTTCATCAATCTTGTCTTGTCCCAATACTTCGTAATCATTGGGTCAACATCATTGGTGAATATGAGGTGAAGTGCGTAATCAGCAACACCATTGATGTGGTGATTCAACTGGACTCGTCGTTCCATTACATAGTTACGAATCCATTCTTGAACCTCTGGTTCAGACGCAACACTGGTTGCCAGCTGCTTCTCTTCATATGAACCCATCGCACCATTTACAAGACCTTTACGAAGGAACAACTGAATACACTTGAATCCAAAGGTGTAGAACTGATTCCAATCCTTTTGATTGAAGTCATTAAATAACCTCTTACCAAGGTGTTCTTGTTCCCAAGGTGCCTCACCTTCTTTGTTACAACGATTCCAGAAGTCACCGAACTCAACGATGTGCTGTCTTCGTGCGTGACTAGTGCCACCACCTTGAAGAACATAGTTGGTAGTGATTCCAAACTTAGGTTTACGGTCTTCAGGAATGATGACTTTGTTCGTTCCTTTGCCTTCAACCTCAAGGTCTCCAGTTAGGAATGCGAACAACGACTTGAAGTCAAAGTTCTTATCAATGTCATCAATGTGAATCAAACCAGTTGATGGAGTCACACCAGAGAATGCGAAACGGTCTCCACCACCACCTTTGTAGAACTGTTTGCCGTTTACGGACATACGGTCACGGAAGTATTGGATTGACTTCATAACGACGGTCTTACCATTACCACCTTCTTCTTTGGTGATTGTTGAGTTGCGGTCTATGTAGACGATTGCCTTCTGAACGGTATTGT
>JGI20159J14440_10002886_pt1 | contig 11335 bp, 1 predicted proteins | sample COG_09_FD_14440 | JGI IMG/M metagenome (IMG submission 14440) | reverse complement strand
CGGTGTCCGTCGGCGGCGGTGGGGCTAGAGGTGCGCTGGCGCTAGCCGGTTCCGCTGAGGGAACCGTGCTAAACTGCACAGCTTCCTCGGCTCCTTCCGGTGCTTCCATTTCCGCGACTTGGGTCATCAACTGCGTGGCCCAATCGCTGCCATAGCGGTCCTCCATGGTTCGCTTCCATAGGGCCGCTTCCTCGGTGTTTGAGGTGGTGCCACCATCAACCCTCAGTGAAGGACGTTTTCCCACGTCCCTTCGCCACTTCTGCCACTTNTTCCATTCCAGTAAAGGTGGCGGCTCCACGTCGCCATCTTCAATTGCTTGCTTTANTGTNTTGTCNNTTCCCGAGACTTCTCTTGAAGTCATAGGTCCAAATCCCAACGAGAAAACCCCAAATTTCCAAACAAAGGATCCTTGGTTTTCCCGGAGCAGCCCCCAACTGCGTTAGGTAGGGCGTTGCCCGTCCCTGGAAACCCTATGGTTAATGGGTCAGGGATTACCCCTAACGTATAAACAGAATTCAGGAATCTAAACCCGTAAATCAGGAAACTCACCAACGTGTGTGTTTGCACAAGTTTTCCACAGTGACTGCAAGACAGATCACAAGCTCCTAAGTTCTCGTGCGCAATGCTCGCAACCTAATAAGGTCTTGAGCCAAAACAACAACCACTAACTATTTACATGTTCTGGCCTAGTGGGTTTCAGTACCCAAAACGTGAACGAACGCAGTCGCCCTCCAGGTTGGACCTCAACCCTGAAAGACGGAAATCGCACTTAGCCTAGCAAAGACATCCTAAAAACTTACGGTGTCAAACGTAAAACTGCACAGGCTCAAGAAACACCGGCTCAAGGTATGTACACTAGCGCTCTACTGTGTGTGCGACGTCCTACGACAGTCGTTCCCGCGGGAATCGTACGGCTCTAGGCACGTTCCGAAACCCTGCTGAGGTGAACTGTCCAGCCTACTTCTGCCTACCACTCACGGCCTACAGCAAGGGACTGGAGTCTCTCACCTCCATAAACAATTTGTATCAATGAGCCCTTCAGGCTCTGGCTACTATGTCTACGACGCATGCCCCATTCTGATGCCATTTGCAATGGTGAACTTGCGCGCCGTTCTGTATTTATCCTCAGCAGGCAGATGACCTACGCTCTTTGAACGAACTATGGCATTACCTGCTGCACGTCGTATTGCGCGATTCTCGATAGCAGCTCGTGCTTCGACTTCAGAGAAAACCTCCGACGATTCACGCATTTCCTCAATTCGCTTTGTGTGGGCACGCAATCCTTCAGCGTTCATGGCATATGCGACGCTGATCTCCTGATTGTTCTGAGACGAGTTCGTCCAGTTCGTGCTCCCAATAATAAGTATTTGATCGCATTGGAGAGTTTTCGAATGCTGAATCCCGGAGCTACCTTTCGCTCCACGACACAATCGCACTTCAACTCCCGCATCAACGAGCTCAGACAATCGAGCGGGCATGTTCAAAGTCGTGCCCCGAAGAGCATGGTCACGATCAACGTAGACCTTGACTTGAGCACCCCTCGATGCTGCATTGCTCAAAGTTTCGACAAGGGCGACCACATCGAAAGTGAACGCTGTGAGCACCACTTCATGTGTAGCCTTGTCAATCATTCGAATAGCAAACTTCAAAGTCTGCTTGCTGCTCATTTCGCAAATGACGCGTCCTGACCCTTCAAGGTTGATGTCGGCGGCATTGTCCGCGGTCTTGTCATAGCCTTCGAACATAGCCCTCAAGGCTGCCTCATCGACAACGTCATCACGTGGCATGTCCAACCTTTCCAGGATTTTGTTGCTACCTCGACTCCGGACAGATTTAGGACGTTCAGCGCGGGAATCGTACGGCTCTAGGCTCGTTCCGAAACCCTGCTGCTGAGCATCCGGACTGGCCCCGTCTTTTTCCAAAGGTCGCAATTCATTTCCTGGCGCAAGAGTGACGACCAAAGGTTCGTTCATTCGAGCGCTTCGGACATTCTGCTGGATTTCAACGAAGGTGTCCTCCAACCGTTGAATTTGTGCCGGAATCGAGCTTTGTGAAAGAACACTCGTCTGGCTTTCCAGCTCTGTGATACGTTCTGCAATCGTGCGGGCTTCGGCTTTCATCAAGCTCGCTTGCTGCTTTGCTGACGTTCGCAAGGACGCGGCTCTGTCTTTCGGACCGAGTCTATTCGCGTCATCGCAACTCACAAGCTGCTGATGCCATGCGAGACGACACAGGAGTATGACCAACCCGCAGTGTTTGCACAAACGTTTGGTATCCTGTAGCCCCAATTGATGATAACCACCGCAATTGCAATTGATAACTACTCTCCAATTGACGTTCGGGTCGCTAGATTCGCAACTCGCTTTATGAAGCCTAACAAGCCANAATTGCTTATGGTTTGGGTCGTGCGATTTCATGTTCTGGGAGTATACCTCGTACACGAAGAACACTTTCGAATGAAATGTATCGCACGGCCTCACCCAATGTCCATGGTTGGCAATTTCTTGTTGGCACATGCGCATAGCATCGTCGTAGTTCGCCACATGCTCTCTGAGTGTATTCCTTGTAGAACACCTGAGCAGAGGCATGCCGTAGATCTTATCCACTCGGTCGGGGGCCAAGGAAGCTGCCACCAAGCTCATGTCGTTCGAGCTTGGGTTCCTCCCAGCCTTGAGCATCTCTACCTTCGGCTTCTTCCTCCAGAAGTAAGTCACGAACACATTCAGAGACACAAGAATGACTACGACCGCGATGCCAAACGCAATGGGAACGAGGCGTTTGCCTTCCTTCCCAATTTCTTCGATAACAGCTTCTGCCGCCTCTCTGGTAACATTGATTATGCCAGTACTGGCTTCGGCAGTTACTTCAATAATACCGCCCACAGCGTCCGTCGATCTTTTGACGGTTGAGATTGCTCCTAGGAGTATTGCAGCGGCAAACACGCAACCCCCTCCGGTGGTCGCTGTTGCCATTTCTACACCCTCGGCAGTTCCCAACGTCGCAACTGCAGCGAGCCCCATGAACGTAGTTCTGGCTCCTGAAGTTTGCCTGGGACGTCGTCTCGGACTCCCTTCGTCCTCAGATCGAGTGTCTCGGGGCCTGGCGTGATCATAGGGACACACGAAACCTTTTCCGTGCCCTTTTTCAGCATTCCAGTGCTTTTGCACAAGCGGTTTAGCCTTTCCACCGCCTCCGCGTTTCTTATGCCTTTTTGACAGAACGTCAGACTCGTTTGCACTGCTCGAGGCAACGCTCGAAGCTGACGACCATGTTGTCCAAGTATCCACAGCGTCGACAGAAGGCTCAGGCATCTGTTTCACCTCATACGTATCTCCTCTTCCGAACTGTCCAGTCCTTTCTTCTTTCAAAGTGGTACAGGCGAAGAGAGGATACGACCTGCGGCCTTGCTTGCAGTTCGGGCATTCCCTGTCCGTTTTCAAGCTTAAGGCGCAAAGAGGATTATCGCAGCACAGGCAAACCCAATATGATTTGCCGTGCTCACGTTGCATATCACTCCTGTATCTCGAGCATTGGTAACATCTCGAATGTGATCCGGCGTTCCACGCACTCGTAACTGATTCCAGAAGCGGATCATCCGATAGTGGATCGCCCGTGTCGTGCACATTCCTCATGTCCCTGCTGTTCTGAGACGTTCTTCCTTTGCAACCGAGACAAGGCCACTTGGTCTCATCCTCAAGGACCGCGGCTATTATCTTATCTTTGCGGTTGCGTCGTTGATTTGTTTTCAACCTTCGTATGTTCTCATGAGCTTTCAGCCCTTTTGCCTGAATTTCAGTCTCATCCTCCGCTGTGCTCCCAGCATCTTCGCGTTCTCTTTTATGATCCCGGTAGGCCTTATACCTTTCTCTGGCCATCCTGGTCCCAGACTTGCTGTGGCGTTCTGTGATCTCGTAACGAGTCCAAACCGTAGGCTGACCCGCTACTACCGTTGCTCTTGGGGCAAAGCCAGCGAAGTTTTCCGCCTGCGAAGCACCACACGCTCCCACTTTGTAGCTTCCATCTTTAGCTCTCAAGCTTCCGGTACACGTGGCGTGCAGAGCAGAGTTGCTGTTTCCGCATCTGGCACACTCCCAAGAATATGCTCCAAGATTATTGTACAACTCCTCCTCGTCTCTAGCCTCACGTTCCATTCTACGCTTTGCTTCAAACACATCGTAGCTGGCCCTTTCCGAGGCCGACATATTTCGGAGTTCATCACGCGACTTGCGCCATTTATCTTCCTCTGTCGAGCCTTCGGACATATCGCGTTCTTCGACCGACATGCTGCAGGCTGAGACGGCGCCGCTCTTTCCTTTTAGGATCTTCTGACTGAGCGTCTCTTTACCGTCTTGCGGAACCACAAATCGCTTCTTGGCGTCTCTCTGGGCCATCCTCATTTGATGGAACTCTAGACTCCTAGCTTTCTGCAAGTGCCAGAGCGTCAGCACGTACTTTCCGTCAAGCTTTTGCTTTACGACAGCAGCTAAGGTCACTTCGTTTTCCGACCAAAGCTTCGCTGATGTCTCTGCACCTTCATCTGCAGGGCGGCTGTCATCTGGGACGTCCCCGACGACCTCCTCTGGTTCGAGACAGCACTCCTCCTGCGGATTGTAGTCGCTTTGAGGGTCATATGGCCTGTAGCCTTTTACTTCCTGACTCTCTTGAAACGCCGTGAGGATTATCTGACAGCAATCCGTCGCCCAGTCTGCACCCAGCTGGCGTCCGCTAGCATGTCTAAGATATTCCTTCGCTTTATTAGCTGCTGCTGTAAGCATTGCAGGCTGGGCAACACCATCCTTTTCGCGATGCTTATACAGCTCAATAGCTCTGTAAACAGTACACAACATGCCGCAATCAATGACACCTTCGGCAGCAGACCCGAGATTGTAGAAACCNCCTTCTCCTGCTCGCTTGCAAATCCATTTGCTCCCCGTCGTGATTCGCTGGCCCTTGTTGGCTGTTGCTGCGGCTACTTCTCTCCGTACGTACTCGTAGTTCGCACTGGGATCCGCAGACATCAGAGCTTCCATATTGACTTCATTGTTTCTGGACCGACGCTCAGCGTAAGTCCTCTCCTTAGACTTATTCCTCCCAGCTATTCTTTCCAACCTTCCTTCAAGCTCTGTGCGAATCTTTTCGAGGTCGGCCAGCCGGAACTCTGGCGCATACTTTGTGATGTTGCCCAGATGTTCGTCTTGGAAGAAGAAGTCCAGGATCCATTCAGTCTTCTGACCTATATGCCGCTCCTGGCACACAGTTCCGCGACGTACACAAGTCTCGGATCCGCATTGCGTGCAGTATGGTGTTCCATCCAGGTCCTCTTCACAAGAAGTGTCCGTCCGCAAACTTTTTAATCCTTCATCGGATCTGTTTACGCGGGCTAATTCAGTGTCATATATAACTTTCGGCCTTGCCTCATGGAATGCAGCCATTGCATCATCCTTCGCTGCTTCCTTGTGACCGCTGGAACCCTTTTCCGATCCACTTGTGACTTCGATGAAAGAGCCATCCGACGCATTCGCTGACTCTAGGTCGCGTCTGCGTGCTTCTTTTTCACGTCTGACTTTCTCTTCTTTTCGTTTCATGGTTTGCTTTCTTTCTTCAGCAAACTTCGCCTCGGAATCTCGTTGACGTTCCTTGCGATAGTTTCCTCGCTGCAACACTCCCATATGATGTGAACCCACATGCGTAGCGAAACAATCTTTGGAGACATCGTCATCGTCTCCAGTTGATTCCTTATCGCAATAATGAATCCATTGGTTACAGATTCCGCATACCCTGATCTTTGTCTTTGGCCTCAAGAGAGGGCCGTGGCATGCTCCACAGATCGTAACCTGCCTGGTATGTCCCACGAAGTTGCTATCATAACCCATCACGACTCTATCTACGAAATCGTCCGTAACAGCCGACACGCTAATATCTTTGTCGTTAAGCTGAAGAAGGAAGCCTTCCCAAAACGCTTTCATCGAATTATCGTCTATCTCCATTGATTGGATTTCTTCTGGGCGGCGAAGGTCGTTTTTGATCATCTTCAACGACTTGCCTTCTCGGATGCTGAGAGTGCTTTCGTCTGTCTCAGCAGTCCTTTGGCCCATTGGCAGCCAGTCGTGTCTGATCTCCGCTCCTTCAGCAGTGAACTTTGCGACCTTTTCCAGCACTGTTGGTTGGTCCCAGGCCTCATCGTATTTCGGGGCCCAGCAAAAGTGTACTAGATCGACGCCTTCGGTTTTGTAAAGGCAGGGAACGCATTCTCTTCGAAAGCTCGAAGCTTCGTAAGGAGCTTCCTTTGGTTCCCGTACATACCAATATCGATCTCGTCCCTTTTTCCGAACTAACCCAGCGCTGTTGCCTGAATCGAAATCGCAAACACTTTCCGTGTCCGTGTCTCCATCGGCGAGTTCTATACCTGCTCGCTGCGATTCCTCGAAGATTTCCTTATCTGAAAAACTCAGATTCATGAGTTCTTGCGCTATCTCGGGGTGCATAACTTGCAATGCACTGCGGATCATAGCTGCTTTGCTGGTAACATCGAATGACGCTGGCTGAGCATTCATCAGCCGCATGGTCTCTGTAGGGTCCATTTCCGGCGTAACGAAAATCCCTGGCTTAGCACCAACGTTGATTTCGTACTCACCTTCATCGACATCAATGTTTATCCATTCCGGATCGTCGCCCTCCAGACTGGAACCTCCAGTCGGAGCCTCCTCGAGGTCCGGGATACAGACCTGACATTCTTCTACCCGGTCCGCTATCTCTCGGATGACTCTTTCAATGCAGGCTTGGCATCGTATCTGGTTGTTTTCAGCAAACTGTGAAGCATGCATCCCCCTCGATAAGCATTCCTCTTTCGTTATATTATTTTCGCAATCACGGCATACGATCTCGGTGATTGACTCAAACTGTGATCGCTCCATCGCTGTCCATCCCTGCGTGGCTAGGCGGACTTCAACTTTGAATTGGGAGTCGAGCTCCTCTATACGCTGATTAATCTGCCTGGCTCGAGCTTTCACGCCTGCCGATGCCATCACACTGATATCGCAGGCTGGCAGAGCAGGAACAGGCTCGGCTGAAGCAGCACGGCTCTTTCTGCTGTTCCTCTCAGTCTCCAGAGATTTCGCTCTCAGCTTTTCGGCATGCCGGTTGATGACGTTGCTGACAACATTCTCTCGGCCAATTACCTTGACGTCGTCAATTCCTTCACGGAAGTGATTGATAATTGCCGCTGTCTGGACATCCACAGGCGGTACTGTCCATCCATTAGCCATCTCCGGCAGCCTTGCTGCATACGTATCGATCGTGCGATCCTGAGTTTCCCTGTGTCGCCTTACCGTTTCGCTAACTTCAAGGTTCTTGGGAACCTTTACTTTTTCCTCAAGTCCAGGGGCATCTTCCATTGTGATATCGGACGATACCTCGCTCGGATCTGGTTCATCATCAGGATCCAAGACGGTAACGACCTCGTCCTCTGGATTTGCTTCTGATTCTGAATGCACTGGACTAGGGGTCAAGGCAACGGGTCGGAGAGCATCCTCAAGTCTTGCTCTCTCCCTCGCCTCATCTCCGGCAGCGACGTTTCTGAGAAACATGTCCACTGCAGAGTTCTCCGAGCTTGCCGAGTTGCTCATGGCGTCATCCGCTCCATCATGTCCAACGCGGGAATCGTACGGCTCTGGGCACGTTCCGAAACCCTGCAGTCGGACTTCCGGAAGCGTATGCGCACTCGTCTCGTGTTGCGAAGCAATCCTGTTTCTACTTCTGGACCTGGCTTGCTCTTCGACATGCTCGTTCAAACTTACCCTTGTTTTATCGACCGTCCATTTATCGACTGGAAGAAGAGGGCCTGGCGGGCCCGTAGGTCCTTCGCGCTTGTCCTCGTTCCGTTTCTCGATAATAGGATCCGTATGAGTCGGCGGTGGCGGAGGTGGGCGCAGGACCGACAACGTCCGTTTAGGCATTGGCACCGTACTCGGAAGCGGCCCAGGCGTTTTTGACCCACCGTGAAACGCTGGCTCCTTTACTCCCATCCAGTGTGGCAATGGCCCTGCTGAACCACTCTTTCGTTCTCCGCTCGGGGTTTCTTCATGAATCTCCGACAACTCTCCTGGATTCCAAACAGTCGTTTCAGGAATTTCCATACCCTTCTGCTTTCGGATGGGTGGCCCTTCCTGCATGACTTCCGTTATTGTCCGCGGCTTAAAATCAACTGGCCTTGCTTTCGGTGGCGGCTCTGGTACACCTGAGGCATTCTTCGGACCAGGCGGCGGTAACTTTGGTTTCGGCGCTGCCTTGGGTTCCGGTGTTCTACTAGCTATGTACTTCGGGCACGCTCTGAGCGGCGGTGGCGGAGGCTTTGGTGATCCCTTCGAAGTAGGAAGAAGAGGACTGTATGGCGGCGGCAACTTTACTGGCGGCTTTTCCTTTGCTTTAGCTGGCGGTCCAGCTGTTGCTTGAACTAGCCGTGCTGGCGGCGGTTCCTTCGCCACTGCAGCAGGCGACGCCGAAGTCCACTCGCGTTCTCTTTGGCTTGCCTCTTGAAATTTCTTCCTCATTGAGAAGTACACGTCCACTGCCTCCTCGAAATCCACCTTCTCTTGATCTGTACCACGGTAATAATCTCGATTATGGAAATCCTTCAATATTTCGATCGCTTCAGATAACTCCGTGACCTCTTTGCTTTTGTGGGCGGTCGGCCACCATAATAGGCATTCGTCAATCAGTTTCTGAATACCACTGGGGCCCTCTTCTATTTCCTTCCACCACACTTCCGTGTTTTTGTTCAAAGGGTCAGGTAGAGTAACGATGTTGACATATCTGTCTGGACCTCCTCCGGCCCATGCGCCTCGCTGATGGTGGATTGCTTTGGGCTCGGCCGGCGGCGCGGCAGTTCGAGCCATTGCTTCCTTCCATTCTTTAGGCGCGGACTTTGCTCTCGCGTATACGTCTTCCTCGTCGGGAAACCGCTGCTTCGGAGGACTCACGGTTCTTCCTAAGCTTCCTTGCGTCTTGGCCACTGCTGGAGATCCCGCTCCTACAGTTCTGCCTCTGGCTTGCTTTGCCATAGCTGGAGCTTTTGATGGCACACCTCCAAGCACATGCGGCTTGTAGTTTTCCCAACTACAGACACCTCTAGTCGACTCTGTCGGCTTACTGCATCCTCTGATTTGCTCGTAGGGCGTAGCGTCACTCACCTGCGGCGGCGGTGGCGTTACTTCGGCTGCGTTGTGCCTCTCGCCTCTGGGCCTTCCACCGACGAAGAGCATCTGACGCACCACTGTTCGTACGGTCCCCTCTGGTCCTATTTCCTGACCCAGACCTGAAATGGCCTTTCTGTCTCCTTCGGTCAGAGGTACAGACGTGAACACTTCCTGAACATACCGAATGCTCCTAGGCATGCCCTTGTCATTATGTGAGCACCAGACGTTCACCCAAACGTACTCTTCGTCATCCGGGCAAGCCCTCGAATCATAGAAAGGATTGCGAATGCAAGCTTCCACGAATCCTACGCGGTGCAAGTCCCTCGGGTTAATGATTCTACCCGTTAACTGCTCGTCACCACGTATCTGCGCGACTTTCAAGATCGGCCCTGCACGTCGTCCTGGTCCAATCTTAAGATTAAGCTTCCTGCCATAGGTACCCCTGATCCCTCGGACGTCTCCTGTGTACATCGGCAGAGCCGTCAGGGTTACCATCATTACTTGAACTTGTTTCGGATTGAAGTTCTCCCATTCGGCGTCGGTTCCGTCCTGGAGCCATTGTTTATCATTAAAATGACCGCCTTGGAGAATTCTTGTAGGACAAAGCCCCGGTCGTACTTTCCGAGATTCGGCTTTTTCGGATCTGGCTCGGTCGTCGACGCGGGAATCGTACGGCTCTGGGCTCGTTCCGAAACCCTGCTGTCGAGTCCCGTCCGTCACCCCATCAAGTCCAACAATTCCGTTTTCACGTTCAAAACGATCTACTGCTGCAGAGGCGGCCATAATGGAGAGACGCTGTGCCTCTTCCAGACTGTCCATGCGCGCCTCCAGCTTCTTCTGTTTCTCTTCCTTCGAAAGGTCAATTCCCATCTGAAGACTGAGAGCCTCTTGATGCTCCTCTTCAGTCAGGACACCCGTCGTCGCTGCTCTCAAGTCATCTGTTTGCCACGGCGACGGCGGATCTCGGGATCCACGACTTTCCGATGATTGCCTTCGGGCCTTCCTCCAAGGTGGGGCAGGTCCAGCGCGGGAATCGTACGGCTCTAGGCACGTTCCGGAACCCTGCTGCTGGTTTCCGCCCGTTACCTTGTTAACGTCGTTCTTCCAAGGACCTGACTCATCAGAAAATCGCATGAATTTCTTTGCCTCGGCCGCTGATACAGTCACTTCCATGACCTTTTGGGCCCCGACAATATTCCCTTGCTCATCCTGTTCTGGGATCGACACTACGCTCATGGTACTCCGATCCAGCGCTCGCAAAATGTGTTTCCGGAAGATCCTGGGACTCAACAACACGTTGTTCTTTGACATGTGCATCATGGTAAGAGGATCATCTCTCACAGCGGCACCATCAACGACAATGATTGTATCGGCGCTTCCTCGCACGCCTGCAACTTCTTTCATTCCGTTGATCTCCTTAGTCAAATGGACGTGCGTCCTGCTGCCCGTCATTCCTCCAGCGAACAATCCATTCTGGAAGATACTCGTCACATGCTCCCTGTACGTACCATGGAACAGGATGTCAGGAATTCTCTCATCCCCGACGTCATCCAAGCGGAGCAAACGCTGGTCCATGTCCATCTGTCTCGAAGCACGTTTAGAGTGCCCTTGTTGAGCAGCGAACGCTACAACATGGCCGCTTTCCCAGCGAGCCTCGAAGCGTTGCTTGCCTTCCCATTGGGCGTTTCGCACGTCACCATTGATGACGTCCCTGACATCAGCGGCAGTGATCCCAAGGTATCGACTGCTCTTCTGATCCAAGAAATCTCGGACTCTTAGAAATCCGTCACGAGCGATCTTAACTTCCTTCTCTCGGCCACGGCGCTTTGTATCATCACCTGAACTAGCTGACCAATCGCCAGTTCGACCGTGACGTGCAGACTTGATCATGTTCCACGAAACGCACTTGTGCATGCTCCATTGATCAATGCGCCACTCATGAGTGTTGGCCTTCAACCAATTGTATGCTTCTTCGCTAAGCACTTCTTGCGCAGATTGATTATTAATGAAGCATTTGCGGGGGCCATTTCCCCGACTATGTGGGCGTCCCCGGCGGCCATAAGGCTGCTCGGAGTCCCGGTTTGAGGCAGGAGCGGAGCGTTCGCGCGCCCCGGCTCTATTACTCATTGCAGTAAAGTAAG
>JGI20159J14440_10002883_pt1 | contig 11345 bp, 10 predicted proteins | sample COG_09_FD_14440 | JGI IMG/M metagenome (IMG submission 14440) | reverse complement strand
AACTAAATTAAAATCTAATAAAAAATCAGGTAGTAATAAAAAACTTCCATTAAATCAATCAATACCTTTGGGTATTCAACATGTATTTGCAATGTTTGCTGGGAATATAACAGTACCTTTGATTGTTGCTGGCGTTTTTGGTGTCACAACTGGAGAAAAAATTTTTCTAATACAAATGGCATTGTTTGCAGCAGGTGTAGCAACAATAATACAAACTGTAGGTTATAAAGATATAGGCTCTAGACTTCCAATAATACAAGGTACAAGTTTTGCATTTATACCAATAATGTTGCCCTTCAAAGCTTTTGGCTTAGGTGCAATATTTACAGCTGCATTTATTGGAGGAATTTTTCAAATCTTTATTGGAAAAATGTTAAAACCAATTCGTCACATGTTCCCTCCACTAGTAACGGGAATAGTTGTTTTGATGATTGGAATTAGCCTTCTCAAAGTTGGATTTAAGTATGCTGGTGGTGGAGTATATTTGTTAAATAATAAACCAGAAATTTTTGCGAATTGGCATCATCTAACAATAGCTGGTACAGTTTTAATTGTTGCGCTTTTAGCTAATCTTAAGGGAAGAGGAATGGCATCTGCAGCTTCTATTCTAATTGGAATAATAGCTGGGTTCATAGTTGCAGCTATGCTTGGAGAAGTTAGATGGGAAAAAATTGCAGCTGCTGACTGGTTTGCATTGCCTATGCCTTTACAATATGGAATAGATTTTGTATGGGGTGCTGTAATATTGATGTTATTTATGTCTATAGTAACAACAATTGAAACTATTGGAGACATTAGTGCCACAACGATGGGTGGAGATAATAGAGAAGCTACTAACAAAGAACTTTCGGGTGGTATTATGGCTGATGGTGTTGGAACAGTTTTTGCTTCAATCTTTAATGCAATGCCGAATACTTCTTATTCACAAAATGCAGGTTTAGTAGCCTTCACAGGAGTAATTAGCAGACATGTTGGTACAGTTGCTGGTGTTATCTTAATACTATTAGGATTATTTCCAAAACTTGGTGGAATTATTGCTGCAATGCCAGACTCAGTAATTGGAGGAGCGGCTATCATTATGTTTGGATTGATTGCTGGAGCTGGAATTAAGTTAATCTCAAAATCAGAAATGAATCAAAGAAATATCTTAATATTATCTTTATCTTTATCTTTTGGAATTGGGTTATATGCATTTCCAGAGTTTGTTGCACATGTACCTGATCTAGGAATTAAATTAGGATTATTACTTACAACTGGTTTAATACCTGCAGGATTGTTGGCGTTTACTTTAAATGCAACATTACCTAAAAAAAATAGATAACTTTTGAAACTTGTGGGGACTATGCCCCCCACAAGTAAGGTTAATACTTATTTAATTTCAATAAGTTTTTTCTTTTTATATTCAGGTACAATTTTCTCACAGGCAATCGTTAAAAGACCGTCTTTCAACTGAGCACCATTTACTTTTACATCTTCTGCAATTGTAAATGATCTAGCAAAATGTCTTTGTGAAATACCCTTATGAATAATTTCACCATCTTCAGATTTTTCATCTGATTTATTAACTTGTTTAGTTTTTACAGTTAATAAATTATCTTCAAACTCAACTTCAACATCATTTTTGTTAAAACCAGCTAAAGCAACTTCAATAGCGTAGTTATCTTTTCCAGTTTTCCTTATGTTGTAAGGTGGGTAATTAGATTGCATGGTTAACCCTCCATTTCCTAGCATACTCTCAAATTGATCAAACATATCGTCAAATCCAATTGAAAAAGGTCTTAGAGTGTTAAATATAGATAGATCCCTACTCGTCATAGTTTCCTCCTTTGTTAGCAAGGTTAATTTAGTAAGTCCCATTAGGCGACCTACGGTAAATATTTAATAACTAAGTTTGAAATTTCAAGATTATAAAATCAAATTTTTTGAGTAATTTTTAGTGCAAACGCATAATCAAGCGCAATTTCTTCTATAGCACCATCTCTTCCAGATTTTCCACCATGACCTGCATTCATTTCAGTTTTTAAAAGTAATAAATTATTATCAGTTTTATATTCTCTAAGTTTGGCAGTAAATTTTGCAGGCTCATCAAATAATACTCTATTGTCGCTCAAGCTTGTTGTTATTAGCATGTGAGGATAATCCATTTTTTTTATATTGTTATAAGGAGCATAAGAATAGATATAATCAAAATGATCTTTTTTATCTTTTGCGTTTCCAAACTCATCAAATTCACCAACTGTTAAAGGTAAAGAATGATCTAAATTAGTTGTTAAAGAGTCAACAAAAGGCACTGCCATTATTATTCCTAAAAATAATTCTGGAGCTTGATTAACAACTGCACCCATAAGAAGTCCTCCAGCAGAACCACCCATTCCTATTATCTTGTTTTTTGATGTATATTTGTTTTCAATTAAATATTTTGCAGATGCAATGTAGTCTTCAAAAGTATTTTTTTTATTAAGCAGCTTTCCTTCTTTCCACCACTTCATTCCTCTTTCCATACCACCTCTAATATGAGTTGTGACCCAGATAATATCCCTATTTATCAAGCTTAATTTTGTAGTAGAAAAGCCAGGACTCATTGAACTTCCATATGAACCATAACCATAAAGTAATAAATGTGCGCTACCATCTAGTTTAGTGTTTTTATGCCTAGTAATTGTAAGGGGAACCAATCTTCCATCATGGGATTCACAATTAACTCTTTCAACAATATAATCATCAGGATTATGACCCGAAGGAATTTCTTGTTCTTTAACTAATTTTTTTTCTTTTGAATTAAGATTATAAGAATAAACTCTCGATTGTGTTTTTGGAGAAGAGTAACTCAAATAAATCTCATCTGTATCCTTATCTCTTTGTAATAAAGAAGCGCCTGGGACATATACAATCTCATCTGAAAAAATTAACTCTTCTTCTTTTTCAGTTGTTTTATTTTTAACAAATAATTTATCTAAAGCATCTGAGGTCTCTGATCTTATTATCCAATTTTTTAAAAATACTAAACCACCAATTAAAACCTCTTCTTTTGCAGCTATAAACGTTTCCCAATTTGGTTTTTCCAAATTATCAGTTATGTCTATTTTAAAATCTTCAGCATTTTCATTTGTATGATTATAAAATTTTCCGTCCCAAGAATTAACAGAATAAAGTATTCCTTTTTGTCTTTCTTTTATTAGTTTAGGTTTTGGATTTTTTTCATTAACACTAAAGTAATATTGTTCAGAAGTATTGTGATCAGACGTGTTAATAAAAAAGTATTTTTCATCTGAACTTAGACCAATTCCAACAGTAAAAGCCTCACTTTTTTCATCAAAAATTAATTGATCATCTTTAGTGTCTGTCCCCAATTTATGTCTATAAATTTTTCTTGGCCTGTGATTTTCATCTAGCCTAGAGTAAAAAATATATTCATCATCTAAACTAAAAGTTATACCACCTGATGTCTCTTCGATTTTTTCAGTAATTAGTTTTTTTGTTTTAATATCTCTAATATATATTGTGTAGTACTCAGAGCCTTTTATATCTAAGGAATAGCCTAAATATTTATCATTAAAACTAACTTCTAGGTCACCAACACCAAAATATTCTACATTAAGTTTTTCTTTTTCTTCATCACCGTTCCAAATTTCTTCAATATCATTAGTTCCAATTTTTTTTCTTAATTTGATAGAGTAATTCCCTTTAGCTGTTGTTTTTGTCCAATATTCATAATCAAAATCTTTAAAGGGTAGAGATTCATCATCTAACTTAATTCTTCCCTTAATCTCATTAAATAGCTCTTTTTGAATATTTTTAGTATTTGATAAATGAAAGTCTGTATAGGAATTTTCTTCTTCCAAGTATTTTCTAACTTCAGGATTTAATTTTTTACTATCTTTTAAAACTTCCAAGATATCATTTTGATGTATCCAGCTATAATCATCTTCCCAGCTAGTATTGTGACATGTTTTTATTTCTGATTTTTTTTTAAGTTGTGGTATTTTCATGGAAACAAATTAAATATATGAATATAATCATTTATACACTAATTATTTTTGGGATTATTTACTTTTTACTAAAACTATTAGCTAACACATCATCCAAGAAAATATCAAAAAATTTAAGAAAAATAATTTTTTTTGGATCAATAGTTTTAGCTTTAATACTTGCTGTAGGAGGCAAGTTTTTACTAAGTATACCTCTAACATTGCTAAGTTTGGCTATAGTTAAGCTAAAAGGATTCTCGATTATACAATTAATTGGCCTGTTTAGGTTAATTCAAACGCTTAGAAGGTCTGGGAGGTTTTCTTTCAATCAAAATCAAAATATAAAAAACCCATCCACATTATCTCTGGAAGAATCTTATAAAATTTTAAATCTTGATAAAAATAAAAAAATAACAAAAGATGATGTCAATAAAGCTTATATAAAAATCCAAAAAAAAATTCATCCAGATGTGTCACCAGAAACTGCAAGGTTGTCTGCGATTGTTAATGAAGCTAAAGATGTTATTTTAAGAAGTATTTCTTAACTTAAGATATGATCTAGTTGATCAAAAATTTTATTGGGATTAATTCTATCTTTACCTGAGGTATTGTGTTTTACAGTATTTTCGCCATCTGGAATAATTGGATACATTTTTGAACTATAGCTTCCATAAAGCAAAGGTGTATCAGACATTAGTACTATTGTTTTTACTCCTAATCCTGAAGAAAGATGGCTAAAGCTTGAGTCATTACAAACAGAAATATCACAATTTTTTATTATTGGTAATATTTCAGTTAAATTTAAATTGTCTAATGCGTAACATTCATTTTTAAATTTTGTACTAATTATCTCTTTTAAAATTTCTTGTTCTTGATTATTTTTTCCAGTCGCTAGAAAAAATTTACATTTATACTTTTGAGTTATTAGATGCATGAGTTTTATAAAAATTATTGCAGGGGTTCTTTTAGTTGGTCCTGATCCACCTATACCAAGTAAAATATTTTTTTCATTATTATTAATTTTATATCTTGATTTAGCTTCTTGCACAGATTGATTGCTAATTGAAATTTCTGGATTACTCTCAACATTTAGATCTAGTTTTTTTTTCAAAAGCTCTTTTGCTGCCACAATAACGTGTTGATCTTTTTTTTGTAACAGAGGGTATTGATAAATATCTTTAATACCAGCGACTCTTACTATTAGATTAAATCTAATTGATGAATTAAAAATAAAAACTTTATCAAAATTATGCTGTCTAAGTTCTTTTATTAAATTATATGAACCAATAAATCCCTCATGTTTACCATTTTTTAATTTATTATCTCGTTCGAGGATAATTATTTTATTAATAATATTACTATCTTTTAAAAATTGTTCTGCTTTTGAGCTCTTCTTAACAAGAATACTTACGGGCGTATTAAACTTTTTAGAAATTGCTTTTATAAATGGTAAGTAGATAACCATATCACCAATACCCATTTTATTTTGTATAACTAAAATTTTCATTTAATAATTTATAATCTTTACTAATTTTTAAATTTATATAAGTTTTAAAGATGAGTAAAATAAAAGGCATTTATGCGGCATCAATGTCGGTATTTAATAGTAACTTAAGCTTAAATATTGAAAAAACCGTTAGTCATGCAGAAAAAATAATTGAACAAGGCTGTCATGGAGTGGCAATATTTGGAAGTACAGGACAAGCGCAGCTGATATCAATTAGTGAAAAAATTAGTTTATTAAATCAATTATCAAAAAGTAAATATAAAAACCAATATTTAATTGGAACAGGACTTAATTCTTTGAATGAAACTGTCAATTTGATGAATGTAGCATCATCTTTGAATTTTAATAATTTTTTAATTATGCCTCCTGCTTATTATAAGTATGGCGATAAAGAGGTAATAGAATTTTACTCAAGAGTGGTCAAAGCATCACCAGATAGTAAAATTATTTTATATAATTTTGAAAAACTATGTGGATATAAATTTAGTATTGAATGTGTTAAAGAACTCGTCAAAAAATTTCCAAAACAAATAGTTGGTGTTAAAGATAGTTCATACAATCTCTATGAGCACTTAAAGATAGATAATTTTTCTATTTTACCAGGTTCAGAATCAAAACTTTTAAAAAGCTTGGAGCAAGGGTGTGCTGGAATCATTACTGCAACCTGTAATGTAACAGCAGGTTTATCAAGAAAAGTTTATGATGACTTTATTGAAAAAAAAGAACAAACAAGAAATAAAATGTTGTGCGATGTCAGACATACTTTTGAAAAATTTAATTTAATATCTGGGCTACATTCTTTTATGTCAGATGTTGATAAAATTTATCAAAATGTTCTTCCACCTATTAGTATTTTAGATGAAAACGATAAGCAGCAATTAATTGAAGAACTAAACAAATTAAACTTTACTTTGGAATCTTTAAAGGTAACATAAATGCAACTAGCAAGATTTTTAAATAATATATTTAAAAATGATGGCTTCATTTTAGTTGATGCCGATTCAAAAAAATACATCATAGGCTCTCCTAAAAAAAAAATACCAATTACACTTAGAATTTTAAATAAAAAACTTCATTATAAATTACTTTTTCGTCCTGATCTGTATTTTGGAGAAGCTTATTCTGATGGAGATATCATTATTGAAAATGGAACATTAACTGATTTTTTAGATTTAGCACTTATGAACGTTGGAAGAGGAGAGTTAAATTTTTTAAGTCAATTTATAAATAAATTAAGTGGCTCATATAGGTATTTGACAAATTTTAATTTTATAAAAAAATCTAAAATGAATGTTGCTCATCATTATGATCTTTCAGATGAATTGTATGATCTATTTCTTGATCCTAAAAAACAATATTCATGTGCATATTTTAAAAATATAAATGATACTTTGGAAGATGCCCAAAATAATAAGATACAACACATCATTAAAAAATTAAATATAGAACCAAATCAAAAAATTCTTGATATTGGGTGTGGTTGGGGATCGTTAGCTTTTGATATTGCCAAAAGTAAAAATTGTGAAGTGACAGGAATAACTTTATCACAAAATCAATTTGCTTATTGTGTAAAAAAATCAAAAGAACTTAATTTAGAAAATCAAGTCACATTCAAACTTATGGACTATCGAGAACTAGATGAAAAATTTGATAGAATAGTAAGTGTTGGAATGTTTGAACATGTAGGCAGAAAATTTTATAAAAAATTTTTTAAACAAATAGAAAAATTACTAACTGACAATGGTGTTTCTTTAATTCATACTATAGGTTCAGTTAACCCACCTAGGGACCCACATCCTTGGGTAACAAAGTATATTTTTCCAGGAGGTTATACACCAAGCTTGAGTGAGGTAACGACACCAATAGAAAAAGCAGGGTTGGTAGTGTCTGATATTGAGGTTCTTAAATTGCATTATTCACATACCTTAAGACATTGGAAAGAAAACTGCATGAAAAACAGAGATAAAATTATTGAAATGTTTGATGAACGGTTTTTCAGAATGTGGGAATTTTACCTTGCAGGGTGTGAAATTGCTTTCAAATGGGGTGACCAGGTTGTGTATCAATTCCAATTAACAAAAAGTTATACATCTACACCTATCACAAGAGACTATATTTATCAGTAATATATTGATAAATCATAACTTCTTTAAAGTATGAAAAAAATAAAAAAAAAGCCAGCTAAAAAAATACCTATTAAAAAAAAGCCAGCTAAAAAAATACCTATTAAAAAAAAGCCAGCTAAAAAAATACCTATTAAAAAAAAGCCAGCCTTAATATTAAGAATAATTAAGCTTCAACATTCTTTAAAACCAGAATTTAATTTTAAAATAAATTTTAGTTTAGAAAAACATATTCAAGCATTCTTTGATTTTTTTGCTAACAAAATCATTGAGTATAAAACATTAAAAGCAGATGAAAAAAGAAAAAGGAAATTAGAAGAAATTGAAAAAAAAGAAAAAGAAAAAATATTAGTTTATAAGAAAAAAATAAAAGAAGAGCAATTTCAAACTAAAATTCAAGAAAAAAATTTAAAAGAAGAAATTAGATTAGAAAAAGAAAGAACAAAAGATATAAAATTATTTTTACGAAAGGAGCAAGCGTTTGTTAGAATTGAGCAAGCTGAGAGACAGAGACAATTTTTAAAACAACTGAAATTAGAAAAACAAATTGAAAAATTTAGAATACGAGAAATTAAAGAATTAGAAAAAATTGAAAAGATATCCTTAAAAGAAAAAAGAGATGACTATGCAGGTCTTCAGGCGAGAATAGAAAAATTAAAAGAAAAATATAGGATAATTAGAGATCAAAAAATTAGAGAGAGAGTTGAAGCTTTAGGGGTGAAAATTCAAGGTGATGAAGATAGAGAAACTTTATTACAAAAAGAAAAAGAATATAAAATAGCAAGACAAAAAATTGAACTTTCTCTTGAAAGCTTTTATAGAAGTGCAAGCAGTTTAGTATTTCAGCTTAATAAACGTCATGTAACTAGACATATGTCAATTTTTAGATGTATTGATCAAAGATTTGAAACAGGTGAAATATTTATTAAATGGGATGAAGCCCCAGACGAAGAGTGGTTATTATTAATTTATATAAAAGATAATTCTCCAGATAAGGGAATAGTTATTGAGGATAAATCAAATCCTGAAAAAAATTCTTCATATGAATTTAAAGCTAATGAAATATTCAAAGCCTCTGATTTTATGGTAGACTCATTAACTCAATTAATTTCAAGAAAGAGAGCCAAAAAAGATTAAGTTAAACACTCTCTTCTTTAATTAATCTTTCAATTTCAGGTATCAATTCACGACTCCTAAATGACGGGTAGAATTTTAAAGCTCTTTCTATACTTTGAATGGCTTTTTCGTATTTTTGAAGTTTTATAAAAATTCTTGCTTGTCCTGATAGAGCTCCAAAATGTCTAGGCTCTATACTTAAAACTTTATCAATATCATCTAGAGAATTTGTAAATTCGTTCATTAAAAAATATACGGTTGCTCTTTTATTCCAGGCCTCAGACCATTGAGGGTCAGTAATTATTATGTTATCAAAAACTTTTAATGCATAATTATAATCTCCATGTTGCATAAGCTCTGTTCCAAATTCCATCTTATTAGTTAATTTATTATCATTTGGATGTTTGCTCCAAACTGACCAAATCTTTTTTTCTAGTCGTTCAGCATTATTTGAGTCATTAGTTTTAATGAGTTGATCAAAAAGTTTATCTAAAATAACTTTTTGAGATGATTCTGCTGAAAGAAAAAAACTATTTATAAAAAAAAATAATATAAAAATTTTATATATTTTCATAATAGAAACATAATTTAATTACTGGCTACACTCAATAAGTAAAAATTTACTTAGAAAGTTGTTTTTTATTTTTCAAATATAAAAAGAAAGCAATAATTTCATAAAAGAATGAAAATAAAGAAAAAATTATTGGTAACTTAAAAAAAGCATATAGAAACTTATATTTTGGTATTTTTTTCCAAACTAGTAAAAAAGCTTTAGCTCCCCCAAATATTTGTCCATCTTCTTCTACGTGCAGTCTTCTTAAAAGAGTTTTGTCATCTTTCGATGTATTTTTTTCTGCATCAATGTTGTTAGTGATGTCCACCCACTGAATTTCTTTTATATTTTGCTTTTTATAGAGATTTACCTCTGCTCTACAAATACTGCATGATTCGTTATAATAAACTTTCATAAATTTTTTTCTGTAAAATTATTAGAAATCAATTAGTTTGTACATGTGCTAATTACAACAATTGATATAAACCAAAGAAATACTAACTTAATAATATGACTGATTTCTTCTCTAAAACAGATTTAAACAGAAAAGATGCTGAGGGCATTATTTCTGATACATTAAATAAGTGTGATGATGGTGAGCTTTATTTAGAAAATTCAAAGAGCGAATCGATCGTGCTGGATGATGACAAAATTAAAAGTTCTACTTATAGCTCTGACTTAGGTTATGGTTTAAGAGCTGTAACAGGTGAGGTTGTCGCATACTCTCATTCAAATGAAATTTCTAAAAATTCATTAAAGCAATCATCTGATAATTTAAGGTCAACACTCAAATCACAAAATGGAGTTTACAATCACGAAATTCCAAAAACTAATGAGAAATTTTATAAAGACGTAAATCCTATAGAGAAAAAATCACTTCAATCAAAATTAGAACTTTTAAGGGAAGTTAATAGTTATACTAGAGCAAAAGGAGGTATTGTTCAGCAAGTTACAGCTAGTTTTTCCGGGGAACATAAGTCTATTGAAATTATTAGATCTGGAGGAGAAGTTTTAACGGATGTTAGGCCTTTGATTCGTTTTAATGTTTCGGTGATGCTTGAAAAAAATGGAAAAAAAGAAACAGGTGTTTATGGAATTGGTGGAAGACAATCGTATGATGAATATCTTAAAGATGATAATTGGAAAAAAGTTTGTGATGAAGCATTCAGAATTGCTTCAGTAAATTTAGAAAGCAAACCTGCACCGGCTGGAGAAATGAAAGTAGTGTTGGGGCCAGGATGGCCAGCAATACTTATTCATGAAGCTATAGGACATGGCTTAGAAGGAGATTTTAATAGAAAAAAAACATCTGCTTTTCATAATCTCATGGGACAAAGAGTTGCAAGTGAGGGTGTTACTATTGTTGATGATGGAACACTACATAATAGAAGAGGCAGTTTGACTATTGATGATGAGGGCACACCTACAGAAAAAACTGTTTTAATTGAAAATGGTATTTTGAAAAATTTTATGCAAGACCGTTTAAATGCTAGATTAATGAATACTAGATCTACAGGAAGTGGAAGAAGAGAAAGTTACAAACATATTGTTCTTCCAAGAATGAGAAACACAATGATGTTGAATGGAAAATATTCTCAAGAAGAAATGATTAAATCTGTTGATAAAGGAATATTTGCAGTAAGTTTTGGTGGTGGACAAGTAGATATTACTTCTGGAAAGTTTGTATTTAATTGTACTGAAGCTTATGAAATTATTAATGGAAAAATAGGATCCCCCATCAAGGGAGCAACATTAATTGGTGATGGCCCTTCAATTTTAAAAGAAGTTTCATTAGTTGGAAATAATATGATGCTTGATCCAGGTATTGGAACTTGTGGAAAAGCTGGACAAGGTGTTCCAGTGGGTGTGGCACAGCCATCAATCTTAATTGATAAAATGACTGTTGGTGGAACTCAATTATAAATCATATGGTTAAAGATCAAGATTATCTAAAAAAAACAGCCTCTTTTTGTATAGATTTAGCAAAAAAATTAGGTGCAACAGATGCGACAGCAGTAGTGGGACATTCAATTTCTGAAACAGTTAATTTTAGAAATAGAAAACTAGATGAGTCTGAC
>JGI20159J14440_10002873_pt1 | contig 11361 bp, 22 predicted proteins | sample COG_09_FD_14440 | JGI IMG/M metagenome (IMG submission 14440) | reverse complement strand
GCAAGAGGTAACAACTGTGCAAGACTTATAGCTGCATTACCCAACATACGAAACGCCTTAGATTGGTGATGCATATCCCAACGAGTCATCAAGCACTGTGCAGAAGGGTTTCGCATTCCCAGTCCATCACCAGCAGTTCGGATATCATCTTCTAGGATACCATTCAGCTCATCAACATTCGTCAGAGTTTCCGTATGGACAGGAAAACTTTCATCAAATTTAATCATCATCAGAGTTATCTCTCACAGACGAATCGGAGTTTAGATTCGAGGATTTTTTACGTTCCTTCTCTCTCCGTTCATATTCGGATAGCAATACATGCTCCTTCGCAACGAAGTCCCACACTAGACAGGCTATCGTAGAATAGCTATTCATCATCTTCCTTCTTATCTAACCAACTCGCATCAGGAGTTGGAGAAGGTTCATCTGGATAGGTAAAGAACTCAGTATGAGTATCTATTACAGTTTCCTCTTCTTTCCCACTATGACGATAGACTTCGACATACGCATTACATCTCGGACACGATAGGTTGGTTACCATATCGTATTCCTCAGCATCATCTATATCGTGGTCGCCACCCCAAATCAGTTCATGCCCACAGTGATAGCAGTGCATTAGTAATTCTTCCTTGCAAGGTCTTCATAGTAATCCCTTGTAGTTTTGGGTAGTCTATCCCAGTGTGCGTAATTGCACTTAAAAGTCTTCTGGTCACATCTAAATAAATCCTTAGCCTTCTGTAGATAGAAGTAACTATGGTCGTATGCTGTTTTGGTTACACTCATTATTCTTTATCCTTTCTATTCACAAACATTAAATTATAAACTCCACCAAAAGGGTAATCACTTTCCAATGTCTTTGATGTCTTTTGGACTGATGACTTGGTACGCACCTTTGTTGTACGCAATCGCAACGGTATAAGTCTTGTCAGTTTCTCTCTTAGGTTTTTTAACACATGGACTCCAGTTAGGTTGTATAAAGGTTTTCTTCTCTTCGATAGGCTTCTCTGTATGGTAGTCAACAGTAATCATGGTCTGAGGTTTTCTCTTTACTCTCTTATTCAATCCCATAGACTTCAACCATGCAGTATGCTCTTTCTCAGCTGCAAGTAGGGACGCAGTCTTCTTCCTCTTGACCTTCCTCGACTTACCTTGATGATTGTACATAGGGTGCATGAGTGCCATATCAATACCCAAAATAGGTAGTCATAACATATGCAAAGATACTCACATATAAACAGTAACCTATTCCCATCATTATATAAACTCGAATCATAATCCTATTATAGTATAGATTACAGCAAATGTCAAGACCATAATCCAGAATAATAGGTCATTCATTTGCCATCATCTCTTCTATTCTCTTGCTCCTCTAAGAGTGCGTCTATTTTCTTTTCCATTCTATTCAGTATAGCTATTGCTTCCCTTGCATAGTTTCTGTATGGGTCTTCCTCTGGTAACTCATCTTTTATTGCCATTTCATTTCCTTTCAAATACTCAGTTGTAAACATTCCGTCCTCGTCAAACTCTCTTACTTCAAAGTCTTCCTCAGTCTTCTCACACCAGTTACAGGGCTCACCTTTGCCGACACCCATGAGTGAGTTCTCCTCCTCACAGTAGTGCTCCCACATATCTGGTTCTTTGTAACTCATACAATTATTATATAGGGAAGTGCATCTGATGTCAAGTAGATTCTGGGGGGTGGGGTGTATTTAATTCTAGGGAAGGTAAACGAAGGTGGGACAGGTTTTGACAGGGGGGGTTTACTCTGAAATATTTCGTTAGGTACTTTGAGTCAATATAGATTACAAAATGATTCCCAGTTTTAACCCCCCATAGCCTTTACTCACAGTCACTCCCAGTGTTCTCTAAGTGTCTGGGTGATTCGCAGTGTGTGTCATCTCTGAGGCCTCTCTGATATCCTCTGATGCTACTCTAAGAAACTTCATGCGAATCTACAAAGTAAGTATACCATAGCTCTGAGCTCTTGTCAAGTTATTTCTAAATTTTAACATAATATGTGTTATGCGAACTAAAAACTGTGAGTTTTCTGGGAGTTAGTTCTGTGTATCTCTCTGTGTGATTCGGTGTGAGTTGCTGTGATTCGCCGATACATTGCGAGATTTAATCACAACAACCTCACCTTTTTCTTAACCTTTACTTAAAGTGTCCGAAATACCCATAAGATACCATAAAGTGTCGGACAGTCTTTTCAGAGCTATCTTCTCTCTATACTTCTTATGCATATACTTCATTTGACTACTCATATCCATCTCCTTATTAGAAGATGCGTTCCTTCGGTGTCATTACCTACTTCCGTTCTCAGGTCTGTGAGAATGAACGTCTGCAATGCGTTCCTTCAGATGTCTATAGATACACCCTACTTCCGTCTACGTTAAGATGAACGTACAGTTATTTAGTGTCTTTTGTCTTCCCAGTACTCATGGCACTCTGTTCTTCTCCAATCTGTAGGGTTATGTTCGCAGTGTTCCACATAGGGTTTTATTCTTCTTACACAGCCATACTCTATTGTGTGTATGTCATCTCTATTGTAATACAGTCTACTAGGGTTTGCCTCTACCATAATATATGCGTTCCAGCATTCTTGTAATGTAGTATAGGGTATCTCTATTCGTTGCATATTGTTGAATATCATTACAAACGCATAGACATATATCATGGAATTTACCACTGTCTTATCGTGTTACTGATGATAGCTATACAGGTGATGATATGCAGTACTACCCAGAATGTTCTTATCAGTGCGACTCTGTCTGCGTTCTTGTTATTGTCAAACGCCTTTGTTCCTATCGCCTTACACCAGTATTTCCATAGGTTCATGGTTTGTACCCCTTGTACATCAGTGTTATCTCCTGTCCTGTTTGGATAGTGTCTATGGCCTGTAGATACCATCTATTCCCCTCTAGTATTCTTATGCAATTAGGGTTCATACTGTGATTGATATACCCACCTAGAGGTGTTCGTATGAGTTCTGGTGCGTTGATGTGAGTCATTCCTAGCATTTCACCCTTCTCTATGGGTTGTGTTGCGAAGATACCGAATCCATGTATATCGGATTTCTTCATCTCTAGGTTGTCTGGTAATGGGCTGTAATTTTCCACGATTCGTCCTGTGAGTTATGGGTGTTTTGGTATGCGTTTCCACCAGAGATTGCAATAGGAGCAGTGCTTAGTTTCTCCTACTCTCAGTCTATAGACGACCTTTGGGTGACTGTCGTCCTGTCCACTGCATTCTACTACAGCCCAATCTATCTCTATTGGTCTTGGTTTATTTGTCTTGAAGTCTAACGCCATCTTTCTTTCCTATGTGATACGCACGAATGTATACTGTAAACCCATAGACTACGGTGAAGAGATACCATTCCCAAAATTGTGTCATGTTTTCAAACATATTACTTCTTTGTTTCCAGATAGTCTAATATTGCGTTCATGTCTTCTTCTTTCTTGATACCTGTCCACATCATCTTGGTATCCTTGACTTCCTTACCAAAATACTCTTGTCTGGTCTTTCTGTCTGATAACCATGCGTGTAGAGCTTCTCTTGTCCAGATGATACCTGATTCTTTTAGATACTCAGAGTATCTGTATTTTTCTACTTGACCTGATTGTCTTCCAAATACACCCCATAGATTAGGGCCCATTCCACCCTTCTTTCCTTCTTCTATCTTATGACAACCAGCACATTTGCGAAACTCTTTGTCGATTGCGTATGCATTTCCTACTATTACAGTCAATCCAAATAGTAGTGCAAATACCATTATTATCTTTAATACAATTGATGTATATTCACTCATTATAATCTCCTAACTCCAATATATGTAATTGATGAGTGCGGCTAGTAATAGAACAGGAAATATGTGGTTTGTCCAAAGACTTTTCTTCTGTCCTTTTTGAAACCACTGACCAGTCGCTTTAAAGCGTCTATCCCTGTCGTTACTCAATCCCACACCTATATTTAGTGTATGGTCTTATCACCCTTGTATAAATCACCCATCATCTCTTCTAAATAATCTTCTTTATTCTCATCAAACCAATCTTCGTCTATGTTCTTAAGTGCTTGAAATAGAACCTCTTCTACTGCATACTTATCACCTAGTGTTTGATGATATATCTGCAATGCAATCTTCAGTAATACAGCTGAAGAACCTAGTGGGTCTAAATCTTTGTGTTCAGTCATTGTCTTGATGATGTCAACCTCTAATTGATTCATCAACTTCTTTTTTTCTTCGTCCTTTTTATTCAATGAGGTTACTCCATTTTTTGAGTTTTTCTCTTTTATGGTCGTTTCTTTTCTCTAGTTCGTCCCATGAAACCACATCATGCTCTACCATCAATTTTAACATAGTATAGACATCACCTATTTCATCTTTTAGGTTCTGCACATACTTCGTGTCTGCATACAATTCTTGTCTTCGTAATATCTTAGAACAGGCTTGTGTCAGTTCACCACATTCTTCCATAGTAACAACCATCAACTGTTGTCTTTGGTCTAACTTATTCATTTGACTCATACTTCAACTCCATTAATTAAATAAGTTTATTATAACGTACTTATATTGATGTGTCAAGTAACAGTTCTACTACGTTACCATCTGGGTCTTTGATATATGTGGTTTTAGTTCCATCTCTATGTTCTTTGAGTTCACCGTATGATTCTGCGTCTGGTGTTTCTAGACAGAAATGTGGTGGGTGTTGGGTATCTGTGACTAACGCAAGATAACCACCCTTTGGGAATTGTAACATAGCCCATGTATCGTCCATGTATTCTGTTTTGCAATTGAATTGTGTCGTGTACCATGCGACTGATTGTTTGATACTTTTCACTGTGATACCTACATGATGAAACTTCATAATTAATTTACCTTACATTGTATATTTCTTGGACAAGGATATCTAGGGCCTGTATTCAATACTATATCTGGAACACCTTTCTGTGGGTGTTCGTATGTACACTTATATGTATAGTCCTTTTCACCCTTGTCATCTCTCCACCACTCTTGTTTCTTCATTCGACACATTGTGAACATATCACTTCTTGGTAGGTTTCCTTTGTACTCTCTACCATATCGTGCATAGGTTGCTTCTGCACCTTCGTTCATACAGATAAAAACATCAGTCTTAAAATCTTTACACTCATCTGCAGCTTTAGCTGGGTTCATCAATATAACCATGATATAAATTACTAGTCCTACAAATCCTAAGACTGTTATTCCTAGTCCAACATACTTTACTATCTCTTGTATCTCTTGTGCTTGTTTTTGTCGTTTTGCACGTTCTTCTTTGATTGCTTGTTTTCTTGCGTCTATTCTTCTTTTTCTTTCTGCAAGAATCTCGTCCCAAGTGCCATGGCCAAACCTTAAATTAATTAATTGTTTCATTTCATAGAGATGTTCTCTGGCAAGCTTTGCGTCAATTATCTCTTGTGCGACATTTTCAGTTGCAAATAGGTCTTTACCCTCTCTCGATTTGATACAATCTTTTTCACCCTTGAATGCATCATCAATCGCACCAACAAACTGTCCTATATCTTGTGCAGTTTGTATATTCGATTTTATGAACTCTACTGACTTTGTAACTAAAGCTATTCCTGTCAGCACCGTAGTGACTGGTTCTACCATATATCCCCTCTATCAACAATCGTCAAATAGACATAATATATGGATTGCTCCTCTTAGTTACCTAAAATACTCAAAATTGTAACTCTCTCTGTTATCACCTATCATCTTCGCACCGTTTCGTGTGTGAAATCTTACAGCCATTTCGGTCTTAGGTGATAGAGTAACGTACCTATTCGTATTTAGTATAGGAAGAAGATAATTCAAAATTAATCGACCATAACCCCCACCATAACTCCACACAGTATAGAATATTGTACATTCAGTTGCCTTTGGACTAGAATATCTTATTAGTTGTTTCATTGTTTTTGGTACTTTATTTGTATTTGCAATACACACAACAGCCTTATTTGGAATGGTAAATATTTGTCTACCATCTGTTGTTCTGAAGTCGTAAGAATAACCCTTTCTGACAGGGTCGTCCTCTAATCGTACTTCGTTTGGCATTGTTACTGTTTTTAATTCCACTTTGTATTCCATTAGATATCTACACCATTACTTTTATTAAGCATTGGTGTTAAGTAGAACTTATTCCAAAAACTTCCATTAAATTCAATCGTTCTTTCTTCTCCCATTGTGAGTACACACGCAGAGGTTTCTGTTGGGTCTATTTCAAAGATTATCATATTACTAATTGCACCAGCTTTCATACGGTCTTCTAAAAAGTATATGTAAGTTGTAAAACCACTACTTTTTTGTTTTATTCTTATGACTGGCACCCAATAATCTTTATTCATTCTATCGAGCATTTCTTGTTTTGGTATACACAGTAAACTTTTGTCTACTGCAAAGTCGTATTTTTCTTCTGCAATACTTGATACTGAAAATACAGTCAAGAATACTATTGTTAATAGTTTAAACATAACTACTCCTAATTTTGATTATACTGCGAAAGACTCACCACAACCACAACTGGCCGTTGCATTTGGGTTTGATACTTTGAGAAAACTCCCACCTAATTCCGTAACATAATCTATTGTACACCCTAATATATACATCTCTGCAATAGGGTCTATCCATAAGTTTTCTAGTGTTGGTTCTTTTTCTGTCGTGTCCCATAGGTATGTAAAACCAGAACAACCACCACTGTTTACGCTCAAGGACACATTTGGTTTACCAACAGACTTTAAATAGTCTTTAGCTGATTCTGTTAAATTTACTATACTCATACTCTTATTTAGTTTAATTTTTGTTTACTTTTTCTAAGTAGTGTTTTAACCACTCTAGTCCAATACTTTTTCATATCCTTGTCTTGACATCTACTCAGAGCAAGGTTCGCATTGTCTATCCTCTTTTCCCAGATTTCCATAATTTTCCTCGTAACTTTTTAGTTGAACAATCATGTCCATAAACACACTAAACATATCTCTCATATCGTCTGACTTAGATTGTTCCATTGTGTATGGGACACATAATACTTTAGTTTCTGCATCTTGTTGTATGATTGCATCTCTTGCTTCCATACAGTCTTTCATTGAGGGTAATACAGTGTCTACATTACCCAGACTTATTGATGTTACCATCAGTAGTGCTTTTATCATTTTCACTCTCTTTCATTTTTTTCATTTGTTCAAACATTTGTTCTTGTTTTTTTTGTTGTTCTTCTAGTTGTTTTTCTGAAGTAAAATCTGCATTGAATGATAAACTTATTCTTGAATCATCTGGGTCTGTTGACCTATAGGGCCAAACCATGTGATGTTGTAGTGCTGGAAATATATACATATCACCTGCTTTTGGTTCAAAAGAACACTGGCAGTTTGCAAAATTCATATCAGTTCCACTGTTGTTCATAAATGTAATTTTTCCGTCTGATTGGTAATGGTTTTTTCTACCTTTTATTTGATTTTTAGGTGTTTTTAAATAAACCACTGATGATACTTTACAATTTGTGTGAATATGCACTGGATTATATTCATGTGGCTTTTGATTAACAAACCACATTGTTGTGAGTCTTGTCAGTAATTTTTGTTTAAAAAAATCGTCTGGAGATTCACTACCCACTACAGATTGCCTCATTTGTGTTTGAATAAATTGTTCAACTGATTGTATACACCACTGTCCCCATTCTGGAAACTTTTCTAATATATCTGGTGTTACTTCTGGTTCTTCATCTATTTGACCGACTAATTGTCCACCAAAACTTTTCCATTTTATACCCATTGTATAATCATATAACTCCCACAATCTTTCGAACACATGGTCAGGTAGTTTAAATTTACAAATCATATTAGACCATGGCTGTATGTACTGTACTTGTAAAACATTTTCTTTTGTTTCTTGTGGTTGGTCTTTTAATGTACTTTTAACTTTCATTCTATAATCCTATCATAATCAAATATGCACCTATAATCACACCAAACTCTGTTAGAGTGAACCATACATCATATTTACTTTGGTCGCCAGGCCGATGATACATCAACACTGATGACACTAATAATATAATAAACCCTATTTCTACATCTGTCAAGTAATTTCTCTTATACCAGAAGCACAGTATTCAAATGTCTTATTGTTTATTATTATTTTGTCACCAACACTTGTTGACCTTGTCTTATAAAATGCATTAACATCATCATTATTCCACCACGCATCATCAATACTGTTAGTCAACATAAAGGCTCTGTCAATCTTATCCAATAGAGATAAGTTCTTGTCTAGATAAACCTCTGCGACAATCTTCTCTCCACCGTCTTTCCAATCTTTCTGAATGACAATAGCTGTATCTTTGGTAACTTTGTTTAGGTTTTGTTGTAATATCTTATTCATAACTAATCATAACCTTTTTTGTAATGTTTGTCAAGTCTTATCAACTAAATGCAATCAAACTTAAAAGTAAACTATTCAATGAAAATCCAATTGCATTGGATACAATGTATAGTATATCTTTAGCATATATTGCTCTTATTAGGAATAGAAATAATCCTAACCACACAATCAATATAAAGTTTAATGGTGGTAGATTAGTTGACCACCCCATTATAACAGATATTGATGTTGGNGCTGTNGCACCATGAATTAGAANCATTCCAATCCAACCACACATTTCTGGAATTTTTTTAATCATTTTCAACCTCTTTATTATATTAACGAATCACTTATACTATTATAGTACCATAGTATGGGGTGTTTGTCAAGTATAATATGGGTCTACAGTCGAATTAGGGTCTTCTATCTTTGCGATATTTTTGACCTCTGGAATGTAGTGTTGCAACAGCTGTAGAATACCCTGTTGCAGTGTATAATCTGAAGATGCACAACCACTACACGCACCACTCATAAACATAGTTGCGATTCCGTCTTCGTATTTTTCTAGGGTAACTACACCACCATGCATTTCTACACTAGGTTGTATTTGTCTATCAATAATTTCATTGATGTGTTTTGCGACTTCTTCATCACTTCTCATGTAAAACGTCCTATACCTTTTTTAGTACCTGATACTCTCTTCATCTCTAGTTCGTTTGCAATCCACTGTTTTGCAATACCATTAGTGACTTTCTTCATTGCAAGAGCTCTAACTCTTTTATATACATCTTTAATTACATTTTCGTCTTTGTCATTGTTGTCCATAATGATAAATCTATTTTTGAATAACTGACTAAACTTACCTATGTTTTTCTGCACATCATTCCAAGATTTTACTACGATAGGTTCTGGTAATGTTCTATCTCTTTTTTGATTTCTTTCAAGTGCAACATCAAGTGATGTGTTTACAAATATCATATGACTTTCATAACCTAGTTGTTGTAACTCACGCATTTGTCCTTCTATCTTGTCGTAGTCTTTACCTGTCCCATCAATGATAAGACCTAATCTACCTTCGATATAGTTTTTTTGTCTTGCAAGAGTTACTCTCTTTGCAGTTGCTCTTAACTTATCTCTCTCTGGTTCTTGTTTTTTACCAAGTGGTGTGTTCATCTTCATTGTCATACCAGCGTTCTTAATCATCTTTTCAAACACCTCATCACTGTTGACAATACGCATACCAAACATTGCAGTGGTATTTCCAACTACATAGGATTTACCACTACCTGGCCCACCAGCTAAAAAGAATGCTTTAAATATATTGGGGTCGTAGACGCCCTCCTGTAGTTCCTTGAAGTATTTCATGTTCCGTTTCTCGTTCTAAAAATTCTTGTTTATTATATTTAGTCCCCCTGTCTATTGATATGATGTTTGTTCTACTTTGACTTTGAAATGTCATCTTTCTTACTCTATTTCTTGTTCTACCTTTTTTCATGTTCTTTGTCATGTATTTCTCCGTTTGGGTTATGTTATATAATAATATGAATTATTTTTGTACGAGTCTCCTTTTTTTATTAAGTTCCACCACCTAAAGATAGTTCTACTAATTTACCTTTTGGTAATTCTGGTTCTGTTGCATCTGCAACATTGTTAAATTCTTTGTTTGACGAATCTGCTACAACACTCATATTAATGATGTGATTGTTAGGAACAGGAAAAAATGAGTGTCTTATATTTCTAATTAGATACTTTCCTGTGTTAACATCTTCTTCTGATTCTCCATGAGTTTTACCCACTGACGGTATCGTTACTTGAATAGTATCACCAACTGTCAAATCAGGTCTTCCATGAACTGTTAGTGTTAAACTTTGTCCCATCATTAACTCTTGCATTCTTGACCTTCTAGATAATAGCCAGTCCTCTGCATGGTTATCAACATATGGGTCATTGTACCTTGCGTCTTTATTCTCTGATTTTGATGTGGGGTGTAAATGTATTCTAGAATTTTGAAAATCTCCTACACTTTTACCTTGTTTGTCTATTGGAACTTTATTATATATAGGATTTTTATTAAGTCTGGAGTTAGAGTTAAAATCATCAAAATAATTATATTCACTTTTTTCATAGTTTTTATTAAAAATATTATACTTTATAAGATTAGAACCTAAAAGACCACCTCTAGCAGAAACTAAAGTATCCATACTATTATCAATTTGATGATGTAATAGTCTTTTCATATCTGCATCAAAATCTTTTTTAGTTTCATTATCTATTTTTCCTACCTCTCCAACCTCAAATTCTCCAACAATTGCCTCTTTGTATAAATTCTGAAGGGATACAAAATGAAAACCTCTTAAATTTTCAAAAAACAAATAGTGTGAAGAACGATTTATTGTAGAGATAGACTCTCTTGTCATAGTTTTTATAAAATCAAAAGGTCTTACATTTGGTGCAACAAATTTTCTCACACCACTTGTTTTTTCAACAACTAATCTTTTATTTGAATTTATAAGAGTGGTATCCTCTCTCATTATTTTTTTAACAATATTTGATATAGTATCTGTATAACTTAAGTTGACTCTAACTCTATTACTTCTTAGTATTTCTGGTGACGCACAATTTAACATATATGCTTGAGCACCAACACTCAAGTCATTTCTATTCGTAACACTTAAAACAGAGAATACTTTTTCTATCGTTGGTTTTTCTTCAAGTGAGGGCATACTTATTTTTAATATAATAAATTCTTGACCAGTAAAATGCATATTAGATATTAAGTTGTTATTGTCTATAATCAAAAACTCTGCAAAAATAGTATTAGAGAACAAACTCTCTATTATTTCCATTTGTATAACACTTACTTCGAAATTTATTTCTGTGACGCCAGTTGATGATATAATTTGTAATTTATCAACCTTGTACTCACCACTTCTTGTTACTGAGCTCATTAGATTGCTGTTTCTTTCATTAATGTTTTAAATTCA
>JGI20159J14440_10002872_pt1 | contig 11362 bp, 10 predicted proteins | sample COG_09_FD_14440 | JGI IMG/M metagenome (IMG submission 14440) | reverse complement strand
ACATCCTGGCCAACGTTTTGCCCAAAGTTGATGCCGGACAGCACGATGTCTGGCGGGTTGTCTTGCAGGATGTGCCCGATCCCCAAGCGAACGGCGTCCGCAGGCCGGCCGGCGACGCTCCAAACTTGATTACCGTGGCTGGTGTAAGCAACGCCCTGGCTGGTGATACTGGTGCCGCTGCCACTTTGATTGGTTGCGGGCGCGATGAGGAAAACGTTGTGACCCGACTCGAGGAGGCTGGCGCGGAGCGCTTGAATGCCAGGCGCAAGATAGCCATCGTCATTGGTTAATAAAATATTGAGGGGCGGGGCAGCCAATGCCATATTGGTGAGTAGGGTTAACACACAAACAGCCATAATTTTTCGCATAATCCACTGCCCTCAGCCGGTTTGTTAGATCCCAAAATGGCTAGCAAGTATGGCATGATCAGTTGGAAAAGGAGAATCCTATGGCTGCATTTGAAACGCTAAATTGACCCAGCGAGACGGGGTTTGTTTCGTTACCATCGATAACCCACCCGTTAATGTGATGACGCCGAGACTCTATCAAGAGCTTGTCGCGGTGACCGAACAGCTTGAAGGTGATGACAGTCTTCGGGTGGTGGTCTTTCAGAGCGCGGATCCGGATTTTTTCATTGCGCATTTTGATGTCAATGCGATCTTGACCTTTCCAAGTGATACGCCAGCGGTGAAGGCCGAAACGTTATCGCCCTTTCACATGATGTGCGAGCGAGTGCGAACCATGCCGAAGGCGACGATCGTTAAGATGGCGGGGCGCGCTGGCGGCGGTGGCAACGAGTTTGCGGCCTCCTGCGATATGCGCTTTGGCGTCCGGCATAAAACGATCATTAATCAGATGGAGGTGCCGTTGGGCATTTTACCGGGAGGCTCTGGCACCCAACGCTTACCACGGCTTGTCGGGCGGGGCAGGGCGCTTGAAATTTGTTTAGGCGGCGATGATATTGATGCTGAGACCTGTGAGCGCTGGGGCTATTTGAATCGAATTTTCGATACATCCGACGCGATGAGCGACTTCGTGGACAACCTCGCTTTTCGGATTGCCGGTTGGCCGGGCGAGGCGATCGCGCTTTGCAAAGCCTCTATCAATAATGCTGAGCTGCCGATTGAGGATGGCCTGCTAGAAGAGGCCTATTTGTTTCAACAAACCCTGCGTACAAGCGGCGCCCAGGACAACATGCGCCGTGCTTTAGCGCAAGGCTTGCAAACCAAAGCTGGCGAGCTTCGCATGGGGGCGCTGGCGGCTGAGTTTGCGCAGCCGGATGACGGTTAACAATGGTTGAACCCCCTGAGCTGCTGATTGCTCGGCTGACCAAAGCCTCGCGGGTTGAGCGGATTGCTTGTGAGTTTGGCGCGCTGCAGTTTCGCTATTGGGCGGGACCTAAGGGCGGTGAAACCGTGCTTTTGGTACACGGGGGCTCGGGGTCTTGGCTGCATTGGGTTGCGAACATTGAGGCGCTGACGCAACACTACCAGGTTTGGGCGGTCGATTTACCGGGACTTGGAGCGTCGGACGCATTGCCCGCTGGCTACACGGCAGAAGATGCCGTTGCGGCTTTGGTTGCGGGGTGTCGCGGCCTTAAATCACTTCAACAATATCACCTCGTTGCGTTTTCATGGGGGTGCGCCGTCTCCTCCCAGGCCGCCTTGCAACTCGGCGATGCCGTTAAAAGTCTAACCCTAATTGGTCCTGCATCGATTGGAGACGTCTCAAGAAAGGGCGGAATGAAGCCGTTACAGCGAAGGATTCCTGGAATGAGTGCCGCTGATCTGGCCGCGTTACATCGCCTTAACCTGCATCACTTGATGATTTCAGACCCGGCTAAAATTGATGCTTTGGCGCTAAAGGTGCAAGTTCTGAATACGGCTCAGGCACGGTTCAACAGTCCAAAGTTTGCCAAGAACCGAATGGTGCTCGACGCGGTGAGGCAATTGCGGCAGCCTGTGCAGGTCATTTATGGTGACCAGGATGGTCCCGCGCTGCCGGATGTCGCGAGTAAATCAGCGCTGTTCTTTGCTGAAAATCCTTTGGTGCACTTCGAGCTCGTGGCCAACTGCGGTCACTGGCTCGCTTTCGAACAACCCGAGAGTTTCCATGAATTGCTGAACGCTTGGGTTCTGGGTTGTGTCCGGGCTTAAGGCGACGTGGGCGGTGTTGGTTGAACGGCTCGGGCCGCATGCTGCATTTCAGCTGCCAGCAGATCGATGTGCGCATCGGTGGTTTGCCAGTTACTGATACTGATGCGAATCACTGCGCGCCCCTGCCAGGTCGCCCCGCTCATCCAAACTCTGCCGGCGTCCTGTAAGCATTGTAATGCCGCGTTTGTTTGAGCATCTTCATCCAACGCAACAAGCACCTGATTGAAGCCGCCCTCGTTGATGAGGGTATAGGGCCCATCGCGAAGGTGCTCGCGCAATTGCGCGGCAAGGGTACAAAAATGACCGATTAAACCCGCAACCCCTGAGCGGCCTAGAAACTTTAAGGCCGCCCAAAGCTCAACGGATCGCGCGCGCCGAGACATCTCTGGGGTCATCTCCATGCCATTGCGGATGCTGCTTTGGTCAAGATAGCTCCCGCTCGCGGTTAAGGCGGACTTCAAGGCGCTAGGATGTCGGCACAGTACAAGACCACAGTCGTAGGGTACGTTGAGCGTTTTATGGGCATCGACGGACCAAGAGTCGGCTTGGCCTGCGCCGGCCATGAGGTGACGGGTGCGATCACACGCCGCGGCCCAGAGCCCAAAGGCGCCATCGATGTGAACCCAAGCCCCCTGCGCTTTCACGATCGGAATGATGCTGGCAAAGTCATCAAAGGCGCCTGTGCAGACCTGACCAGCCTGCAGGATCACAATCGCGTTCGGGGCGAGCGTGGGCAGTGCGGAGGGCAGCAGTCGCCCCTCGGAATCGGTTGCCAGCCAGTGCATTTGATTGGCGCCAAAACCAAGAAGGCTCAAGGCTTTATCGATTGAGCCATGCAAGCTATCTGGCCCGTAGATGTGGATGGGTGGCGCGCCCTGCAGCCCCTTTTCCGCGAAGGGCCACTGGGCCTTGGCATAAAGGTGACTGCGGGCAGCGGCTAAAGCGGATAATCCCGCAATGGACGAGCCGCTTACCAGCCCCATGAGGGTCTCTTTCGGTAGGCCGAGTAGGTCAGTAACCCAATGTTCAACCGTTTGCTCAAGCTGGGCGGCAATAGGGGACATGCGTCCGAGCGCGCTGTTTTGATCCCAGGCATCCCCAAGCCATCGAGCGGCGAGGGCAATGGGCAGGCTACCGCCGGTCACAAAGCCATAGTAGTTGGGGCCACTCGAGGCCGTGGTCGCGGGGCCGCCGTGAGTTGCGAGCGTCTCCAGCACAATGCCTGGATCACAGGGGTCTTCCGGTATGGGCTCGTCAAAAACGGCTAAGGCCGTTAAGGCAGTCTGACCTGGAAAGACCGCCCGGGCGTCTAATGTGGCAGCGTAGTGTTTGGCTGCAAAGGCCGCGGCGTCCAACAAGTCCTGCTGCAAGTTCAGTTCAGATTGGCCCGGGAGCCAGGAAAACGTCATGGTTGAATACTCTTCGGCCCACGGCGGCGCTTAGTTACGGTATTTGGGTCTTGCGCTTGTCGGTCAAGCGCGTAGGGATGGGCTGGCAAGTCGCGCGCCGGCACTAATAAGACAGCGCCGTGTTTTCAAAGATAAATCCGTCAGGGTCGAGCACCAAGCGGTGCCTTGGTCCAGGTTGATCAACCTCACCGCCGGCGTAGGCGGCATCTTCTGCCCAAAGCGCAATCCGCCTGTCGTCTTTGTCCTTGCGAATTCTCGTTTCGTAAACGCGGACAGGTTGGTCTTTAAGGACTTGCCAAAGTGCTGCAGCGGGCTCATGCAGCGCCAGTTGATGCAAGGTGATCCAAGTGGGCGGCGCAAGATCAATCTCGCCGGCGGCATGGCGGGCGAGCGCCTCAGCCGGCTGAATCCACTCGTGGTTTTGAATCTCGAACCCATCAACGGCAATGACCTGATCCGTTTCTAAAATGCAGGCAAAAAACCAGGTCGCGTACCGGCGCGGGGTGCCGGCCGGGGGCGTCCAATGCGCAAACCAGGCAAAGGCATCTCCGCCTATGGTGATGCCTGTTTCCTCAAGAGTTTCCCTCACTGCGGCGTGTTGCGCTGCGATATTAACGTCGCTGCTCTCCGGATAATCTTCTGGATCAATGCGGCCGCCGGGAAAGACCCACATACCGCCAAAATGCACCTTAGACGTCCGATGTAACATCAGGGTTTCAACGCCTCGATCACTGTCTCGTAATAAGATGACTGTGGCAGCAGGAATGGCGGGTGTTTCGAGTTGGTCGGGTTGATCGGCCGTGCCGTAAATGTCATTTCGATGTTGCGTGCTCATCTGTCTATCCTATGGGGTTGAACGTCGGGGCGCATAACGCGGTGATGGTCGACTCACAACGCCGTTATCGGTTAGCGCAAGGTGCGTTAGGGTCTGTTCGTCATGGTTCATTCGCCAAGACAACATCTTTTGTGCAAAAGCCAAGACGAGGGATTGATAATCGGGGTGGTCGATCAGGTTATTGAGCTCCTCTGGATCCGCCACCAAATCAAAAAACAACGCCGGCAAATTGGTGAAGTGAACGTATTTATACTGGGCGCTGCGGATGACATTGAGCGAACATTGGTGGGGGGTGAGTCCAAGACGGTGTTCTAAGGCTTCGCCGGCAGGAATATTTCTGAAGTCATATTCCCAATGGGCTTCCTCGCGCCAGTGGCCGGTTGGGGCGCCCGTGTGGATGAGCGGACGAAGCGATTGGCCGTCACATTGCACTGGGCATTCAAGACCAAGCCAATCGAGAATCGTCGGCATGATATCAACATTCTCGGTAAAGTGATCGATCTGCGCGTTGGCGCGGCTTGGATCAAAGTCAGGGTCTCGGATGATCAGCGGGATATGATACGAGGCATCAAAATAGCCCAGTTTGCCGAGTAAATGATGGTCTCCCATTTGTTCGCCATGATCCGAGGTGAAGATGATGAGCGTGTTGTCCCACTGGCCATTGGCTTTCAAAAAATCGAACAATCGCCCTAAATTGGCATCTACGTCGGTCATGAGACCAAAATAACTGCTCTTAAGCCGCGTCAGTTTGGCTTGGTCCGCCGGGGCACTGTAGTGCTTTGTGGCCAGCATTTCAGCCAGAAACGGATGCTGCTCGGCTTCGATTTGAGCCGACTCAGCGCGAATAAAATCTGCGAGCGCGGCAGGATCATACAGTTGGTTGTAGGGCTCGGGCGCAACCCAAGGCGGGTGCGGGCGCAGCAAAGACAGATGAACACAAAAGGCATCGTCGGTTCCGCGGATGTAATCCAGCACCGAGTCAACCATAAAGCGGGTGTCATGGTGGTGTTCCGGGATTTTAAGCGCGGCAGGATGCGCCAATCCGTCCTCGTAATCGATGGGGCTGTTTTTCTCAGTATAGAGTCGCCAATTGGGCTCGGGAATGTCGTACCCCAGGGTTTCAAGCCAAGTCGCCCAAGCATCCGGAAAGGTGCCCATCTGCAGCATCGGCCGAATTCCGGGCAAGGGGCCCTCATAGGAAGACAAAATTGGGTCATCCGGCGCAAATTGTCTGGGGTCATTGGCGGTGTCAGTGTAACCAAACAAAACGGGATCGCCGCCACTGGCTCTCACTTCCTTTGCCCAGTTGGTGAACCGCGCATCGAGCGGCGTACCATTCGTGCCCGAGCGGTGATTTTGGAGGTACATGCCGGTATGTAAACTGGCTCTGGAAGGCCCGCAGGGCACGGCGTTAGCATAGTGCCGTTTGAATAAAACGCCGGAGGCGGCGAGGGCATCTAAGTTGGGGGTTTGAACCGTATGGCCTAAGCTTGAAAGGCAAGCCCCGCGCCATTGATCCGCCGTAATAAATAAAACGTTCTTCATGTGGTCTTCTCAGTTAGCGATCAAAGTATGCCATACCCGGGGACCGCTTGCTGGCCAGCGTTAATGGCCTCACGTATGATGCCCGGGGTGAATCAAAAGGAACTATTCGGTGGCTTCAACGCCTGATCAGGCTCAACCAAGGCCGCGCGCGCTAAACTATGCTTGGGTGATCTGGTTGTTCTCAACCCTCGGGTTTTTGTTCAGTGTGCCGGGACAAACCATGGGGATGGGGGTCTACACAGACTATTTTATTGAAGCCCTGGGCCTAACCCGGACGCAACTGTCCCTGGCCTATTTAGTCGGTACACTCTTGTCGGCCTTTTGTTTGCCCCGGGCCGGGCGATTATTTGATCAGCACGGCGGGCGGGTCATGATTGCGGCCTCCAGTGTGCTACTGGCCTTGGTGCTGATCTACATTAGCCAAGTTGACCGACTGTTAGTCCTGCTGTCTGGTTCGATTGCCTGGGCCTGGCTGCTCATGTTGCTGGGTTACTTTGGCGTGCGGTTTCTGGGTCAAGGGGTTTTGACCAGCGCGTCGCGCAATATCCTACTGATTTGGTTCGTTAAACGCCGCGGCCTGGTGAGTGGTTTGCGAGGCGTTTTTGTCTCCTTCGGTTTTGCGCTGGCGCCGCTCGGCATTGCGATTTTAATCCATGACTTTGGCTGGCGTGGCTCGCTTTGGGTGATGGCGGCTGGGCTTTTTTTGTTTGGCTGTGCGGCTTGGCTTTTTGTACGCAATCGGCCGGTGCCGGAAACCGCGGTCATTACGCTTCCCGAAACTGGCTCAGAAAATGAGGCGCCGCGCGAGACAGGGCTTAAAGGCATGACCCTGGCTGAGGCAAGGCAGCGGCCCGTGTTTTGGCTCTATGCGGCGAGCCTTTCAATTCATGCGCTGTTCGGAACGGCGCTTACTTTTCACATTGTGTCGATCTTTGATCAGGTGGGTCGCAGTTCAGCGGAAGCATTCTCTTACTTTTTACCTTCGGCCATTTGTTCAACCCTAGTTAATTTGCTCGCAGGTTATTTGGCGGACCGGAATCCTTTAAAACCCTTTTTGATTTTGATGCTGCTCAGTTTCCTAGTGGGGGCTTTTGGACTCGCAAATTTGGCGGATGACTGGGGTTATTGGTTGTTGGCGATTGGTTTTGGTGCGGGCGGGGGCCTGTGGGGGGTGCTCTCAAATCTCGCCTTCGTACGCTATTTTGGCACCAAACATCTGGGCGAAGTCAGTGGGTTAAACACCGCGCTCACAGTCTCGGCCAGCGCCATCGGCCCGGCAGCGTTTAGTCTCGGTTTGGATGGTTCCGGTAGTTATCTTCTGCCCGTGTACCTGTGTATGGTCGGCTTGGTTTTGCTGCTGATTTGGGCTGTGATCCATCCGGCGCCGGAACGCACGATGGGGCAGTATAAAGGCTAAATGCGTTCAATAAGGAAGGTCTAGGGGTAAGCCTAGGCGCGTCACGCCCCTGCTCTAAGCCTTAATCGGTTGACTGGGACGGGGGTTTGATAAAATTCAGAGGTGCGGGGAAAACGGATGATCTTGAAAATGGATAAAGGTGTCGAGAAACCGCGGGGGCAATTTCGGGTTATTTTGCTGGCTTTGGTCCTCTTGGTGGCAGGTTGCGAGCAGAGCACGTCAGTAGAAACTAAGGGCGAAAAGAGTCAAACCCCATCAGCTGCTGAATTGTTTGACCGAGGCGCGTTGCGAGCGATCGCCTACGGCGGCTATCGGTCTGCCACAAGAGCATTGGTGCCCAGTGTTAATGAGATTAAAGAAGATCTGAAGATTTTGTCAGGTCTTGGGTTCACAATGATTCGAACCTACAACACGCAGCAGTTTGACGAGACCCGTCGCATCTTTTTAGCGATTGAAGCGTTACAAGCTGAAGATCCTAGCTTTGAAATGTATGTCATGTTGGGTGTCTGGATAGATTGTGCTGGCGCCTGGACCGATGCCCCCAACCATGAGGGAGAGGATCACGAGGCCAACCAGCGCGAGGTCGACGCGGCGGTTCAATTTGCCAAAGCGTATTCCAATATTGTCAAAGTCATCGCGTCGGTAACGAGGCTATGGTTCGTTGGGCTGCTGCCTACTATGTTCAACCCAAGGTGGTTTTGAAGTGGGTGCAGCATTTTCAAGCGCTCAAGCAAGCGGGCGAAATCGAGTCTGGGATCTGGGTGACCAGCTCCGATAATTTTGCATCTTGGGGCGGCGGCGAGGGCAGCTATCAGACACCGACCTTAGACGCTCTAATTGGAGCGGTCGACTTTGTTTCGATGCACACTTATCCCTTTCATGACACGCATTATAACCCAGCCTTTTGGACTGACACCTTCGATGAGGTGAGCGCTCAGGCGCCGCAAGCAGATGTGTCGGCCACGATGGCGCGAGCGGCAGCTTATGCACAAGATCAATACGCCAGCACGAAACGCTATGTGTCGAGCATTGATCCAGACAAGGCCGTTCATATTGGGGAGACAGGCTGGGCAAGCATTGATAACGGATTTTATGGCCCGGATGGTTCGAACGCCGCCGGCGAGCGCCAACAACAGTTGTATTTTGAATTGATGACCGCGTGGGCTCGGGCAGCTGGCGTCGTTCTGGTCTTGTTTGAAGCCTTTGACGAATCTTGGAAGGATGCGAAAAACCCAGGCGGCTCCGAAAATCATTTTGGCCTGATCGATGGCCAGAATCGCGCCAAGCGCGTGCTCTGGACTGAGCTTGATGCAGGCGCATTGCAAGGCTTTACCCGCGGGGGGCGGCCGATCGTTCGGTCGGATACGCCTTAGTGGCTGGGCCGTCGTTGCCGTAAACCCTTCACCAAGCCTAAACCGCGCAGGTAAGCGCTTGATCGATTGCGTGACAAGATGAGTCTCGTGCGCGCTCGCCGCGCAATCAACCTTACTGCAAGACGCGGGCGCTAATCCGGCTCAGGCCGTTTGTGGGTAAGCCGCGCGACTTTAAGCCGAGTTTGAACTGCAGCCCAATTTGACCGACGTCGACTGGGCCGCGATAGGCCGCCAAGACGCCATTGGTAAAGGTGGCTGAGGTGAGTAAGAGCACTCGGCTGAATCGCTTTTTGAACCAACTTCGATAGGCTTTAAAGCACGCGCGGGCGTGCTGCACGTCGAGATGGTTCTGAATGAGCACGCCGTTGCGCGTTGTTCGATTGAACAGGTCTGTTAGCCAGGCCTCGCCAATGGGTTCGGGTCGCTCAGGGTCCTGGGCGCCGTCCAGGAATAGGTCATCGATCAAATAGTCAAAGGTCTCTTGATGCTCGGCGATCCAGGCGATCGCATCGTCCTGACGCAAGGTCAGTCCTGGGTATTGAAGCTTAAAGAACCGTTTGGCTAAACGCAGATGTTCGCCGTCGATGTCAATGCCGATGGCGCGCTGCCAGGGTTCAAGGTGGTATAACTGATGCAAAGCGGTGCCGCCACCAACGCCCAAAGCGAGAATTGTTTTTGGCGGCTCGGCTCGTAATAGCGCAGGAAGGCTCAGTAAGTCCCAAACGGCGCCCTGAAAGATTTGNTTGGGGTGCCATTGGCTATGAAAGGCGCCATTGGTATAGAGCCGAACGGAAGCGCCTGCTGTGCGAACCTCATAGGTCTTGCCAGCCGCGACGCGTTGGTACAGACGGGTCAAGGGTCTCGCTTAGTTTGATTCAGCTGAACTTGATCCAGCAAGGCCTGGGTGACCGGCGGCGGGTCAAGGTCACCGCGATCGAAAGCATTCGCTAAGGCCTTACCCAGCTCCACGCCCCATTGATCAAAGGCATTGATGTTCCAGATCGCGCTACAGGTAAACACTTTGTGTTCATAGAGCGCAATCAGCATGCCCAAATTAAAAGGCGTCAGCGCATCCAACATGATGACGGAGCTGGGTTTGTTGCCAGCATAGTCTCGGTGTGGGTTCGCGCCAGATTGCCCCTGTGCAAGGGCCGTCACCTGGGCTGCCAGATTGAGACGCAATGCGCGGTGCGCGGGTTCTGATGACAGAGAATCCTCGCCAAAGCCGATGAAATCTAGCGGGACTAAGTGAGTGCCCTGATGGAGCAGCTGGAAAAAAGCGTGCTGACCATTGGTTCCGGTTTGACCCCAAGTGATGAGACCGGTTTGATAATCGGTTGGGCGGCCTTCCCGTGTGGTGCTTTTGCCGAGACTCTCCATATCGAGTTGTTGCAAAAATGCTGGNAACAGGCTGAGGCGCTCACAATAGGGAATCACCGCTTGGGATTGGGCGCCCAAAAAATTGCCATACCAGACCGACATTAGGGCCAGGATGACCGGTAAGTTTTGCGGTAGCGGCGCTTCAGAAAAATGTTGATCCATTGCATGACCGCCGAGCAGTAACGCCTCAAACGTTTCAAAACCGGATTGCAGGGCGATGGTCAAACCAATACTTGACCACAGGGAATAACGGCCGCCAATGTCTTCGTCAAAGGCAAAAATTTGATTCGGAGCAACCCCGAAATCGACAGCCTTTGTTGCAGCGGTCGTCAACGCAACCAAATGTTGGGCCCGCTCCGGGCTGTCGGGCAGACTCGCCTGCAGCCAAGCGCGTGCGGTTCGCGCGTTCATTAAGGTTTCTTGGGTTGTGAAAGTCTTGCTTGCGATGACAATAAGGGTCGTCTCTGGATCGCAGCGGCGTAGTACCGTATTAATCTCAGCGCCGTCGACATTGGCGACAAAATGACAGGTTAATCGGCTTGTGTCTGGGTGATCGAGAGCCTGACAGACCATTTTGGGACCGAGGTCAGAGCCGCCAATACCAATGTTGACGATGTGTTTGAAAGGTCGTTGGGTTGCGCCTTTTAACGCGCCAGAATGAACCGCCTGCGTAAATTCCCGGATTGCTTTGAGGGTCGGGTCCGCACGCATAAAATCTGGCGTGCGAATCCTGGTATGACCCACCGCTCGATGTTCCGTTAAATTGATGGCTTCTCCAGAAAATAAGCCCGCTCGAAGCGTTGCAAACGGCGATGCGTTGAGCAGTGCAAGCAAGCCTTCAAAAATATCGGTGCTCATGCGGTGGTGGGATACATTGAGCGTGAGCGCATTGAGTTGCAAGTGGGCCTTGCGCTGCCATTCGGTATCGTTCATTGCCGTCTGGACGCTTGGCGCTTGTTCCGACAGGGCCTTCAGGGTTTGCCAGGCAAGCGCACTCGGCGGATAAAACGGCTCAGACATAGGTGGGCTCCGAAAAGCCTTCAGTTTAACAAGAAAAAACCGGAACGCGGTGTCGAACGCGTCATCGACTGCTTTCAGTGGTGTCGATCGATGTCCCAGATTTTTTTGTCGCGCAGATTGCGCAAGGCCGCGGTCTATTCGGCCTATTGATCTGGATGACGTAGAATAGACAGCGCCTGTGTTAAAGAAGTGCGTGATATGTCCCGTTTAAAAATCATTCTGGCCCT
>JGI20159J14440_10002868_pt1 | contig 11369 bp, 10 predicted proteins | sample COG_09_FD_14440 | JGI IMG/M metagenome (IMG submission 14440) | reverse complement strand
ACGATTTTATGAACATTTTGTTTGCTGGAACTCCAAAACCGTCTGCAAAGATATTAAGAGCCCTATGCAATGAAACCTCTCTTAATGTTGTTGGTGTTATCACAAAGCCTGACAAAGCCCAAAAAAGAGGCAACAAAATAGAACAGTCTCCTGTTTGCATTGAAGCATTAAAACAAAAACTAAATATTAAGAGCCCTATGCAATGAAGCCTCTCTCAAGGTTGTTGGTGTTATCACAAAGCCTGATAAAGCCCAAAAAAGAGGTAACAAAATAGAACAGTCTCCTGTTTGCATTGAAGCATTAAAACAAAAACTAAATATATTTAAGCCTGACTCTCTTAATTGTGAAGAACTAAGAAAATCTATTGAGCATTTAAATGTTGATTACATTATTGTTGCGGCTTACGGAAAAATACTTCCAAAATGGCTTTTAGATTTTCCAAATATAATGCCAGTTAATATTCATTATTCGTTATTGCCAAAATACAGAGGGGCTTCGCCAATTCAAAGTAGCTTATTAAATAATGACACAAGTCGGGCATAACTTTTATGAAAATGTCTGAAGGTTTAGATGATGGAGACTGTATAGAACAATATGTAATTGATATAAAAAATAATCATAATAAGATAACCCTTGAAAATGATTTGTGTGATCTGTCTATATCTAAAATCTTAGACATATTACATGGACTCAAAAATCATAAGTACAATCTGATAAAACAAGATAATAAGCTGGCATCATATTGCAGTAAAATACAGAAGTCAGATTCTTTAGTTAGTTTTACCGAAACGGCGAACCAGATATATAGCAAGTTTAAAGCCTATTATGAATGGCCCGGAGTATCTTTTAAACATAAAAATACTTTGATAAAAATCAAAGATATGTACTTGGTAGATGATAATAATATTGATTTGCTTGGAAAAGAAATTCTTTTATCGAAAGATGGTTTATATATAAAAACAAGTAATAAAGTAATAGTGATTACTTACTTACAATTTCCAAATAAGAATATCATAAGCGCTTCTGATGCATTTAATTCCTATAAAGATTTCTTTAATGAATAATTTAATTTCAGCAGAGGTCTTTTAATTAGGCCAAAAGAGGTTTAATTTATCATTTATGAAAATAGTAATTTTGGGTGCCGGAAGAATCGGTGGTAGCCTGGCTAGAAATTTATCAAATAGCAACTATGAGGTATGCATAGTTGATGAAAATAAAAACAAGTTATCTGACCTAGAAGATAAGCTTGATATTATGACTGTTGAGGGACATGCTTCACAACTTAGCACTCTAAAAAAATCAGGCCTTGATGAGGAAACAATAATTATCGCTGTTACATCAAATGATGAGGTAAACATTGTTGCTTGCCAGATAGCCAAAAAGGTTTTTAATGTTAAAAAGACTATTTGTCGTTTTAAAGATAATTCTTATTTTGAACAATTAGGTATTTTTGGAGATGGAGTAATTGATATACCTATTAGTCCAGAAGATGAAATTACATCATATTTAAAAGAATTAATAGATCATCCTGGAGCTGGGCAAATAGAAACTTTTGCAAACGGGAAAGTTAAACTTGTATCTGTTAAAGCCAAAAAGAAAGGAAAGTTAGTTGGTAGAGAGCTTAAGGGCATAAAAGATGATATGCCGATGTTGATGCTTTTATTGCAGCTATTTATAGAAAAGGCCACCCTTTTATACCCTCAGGCGATACTGTTATAAAAGAGAATGATGAAATATATTTTATTTCCTCAGAATCTGATATCGGGTCTATAGTTGACGAATTTAGAGATCATGAAGAGCAATATTCAAGAATTATGATAGTTGGTGGTGGTAAAGTGGGTTTTTCTTTAGCAAAACACCTTGAGAAGTCCTATAACGTAAAATTAATAGATTCAAATACTGAAAGATGTATGACTTTATCAAAAGAGCTAGATAAAACTATAGTATTAAATGGTTCTGCAACAGATGAAACCCTATTAAAAAGAGAAAATATTTCAAATATCGATATATTCTGTGCTTTAACTGATGATGATGAGACAAATGTCATGTCTTCACTGCTGGCAAAAAAGATGGGAGCTAAGAAAACTATGATTATTCTTAATAATCCATCATATTTAGGACTTGTGCCTGGGTTTATAGATATATATATAGCTCCCTATAGGCTTACTGTTTCGTCTGTTCTTCAAGATTTAAGAGAAAGCGACGTGGCTCAAGATGTTATTTTAAAAGTAAATACTGGTGCTGAAGCCATTGAGGGCATTGTTCACGCAAATGAGTTTACATCACCGCTATTTGGCAAACCAATTAAGGATATACCTCTTCCTGAGGGGTCTGCAATTGCAGCCATTATAAGGCATGGAGAGTTAATTATGCCAAGCTCAACAGTTGAGCTTACTTTAAACGATCATTTGGTTATTTTCCTCTCAGACAAGAACAAAGTTGGTGAAGTAGAGGTCCTTTTTAAATAAAAAATGAACTTTAAGCCCTTATTAAACCTATTTAGTATCTTGGTGATGTTTTTTAGCCTTTCTTTTGTGCTGCCAATGATAGTGTCTTTGATATTTGAAGACTCAGCTTTAAATATATTTATTATTACTTTTATAAGTATTTTTACTCTTGGTTTGGTTGGTTGGTTTATTTCTAAAGATGCTGAAGATGATTTGAGTCAAAAAGATGGTTTTATAATAATTACATTTTTTTGGCTCGTGCTTTCTATTGCTGGCTCTATGCCGTTTATTTTGATTGGAATGCCTTTAATTGATGCTTTTTTTGAGTCAATGTCAGGCATTACTACGACCGGAGCAACAGTGATCTCTAATTTAAGTGTACTTCCTGAATCTATTCTATTTTACAGACAACTGCTTCAATGGATGGGCGGTATGGGATTAATTGTTCTTGCAATAGCAGTAATGCCGCTTTTAGGAATTGGTGGAGGGCAGCTGTATAAAACAGAGATTCCAGGCGCAATGAATGATCAAAAGCTAACACCAAGAATAAAAGAAACAGCTCAAGCATTGTGGTTAATATATTTAGTATTAACTGTTTTATGTGCAATTTTTTATTATTTTGCAGGAATGTCATGGTTTGATGCTATTTCGCATAGTCTCAGCACGGTTTCCATTGGGGGCTTCTCAACACACAATGAGAGCATTGGTTACTTTAATAATGGCCTTGTAGAAGCTGTTTGCATAACATTTATGTTGCTTTCTGCTCTTAGCTTTACGTTGCATTATTTTGCTTTTTATATGAAAAAGCCTTTCAAATACTTACAAGACCCTGAATTAAAGTTTTTTATTTCAATACTCTTGGTTATTTTCTCTATATCGGTAATGGTTAACTTATTCACATTAAATAGTGAAGCAAGCATAAGAGAGCTGCTATTTCATACTGTATCTATAGTTACAACTACTGGTTTTGCAATTGGTGACACATCTCAATGGAACCCATCAATTGGTTTTCTTTTGCTAATTGGTGCATTTATTGGGGCTTGCTCTGGATCGGTTGGTGGAGGAATTAAATCCTGGAGAGTGATGATAATGATTAATTATGCATATATTAATTTGCAAAAAATGATACATCCCAATGCTGTAATATCTCTAAAAATCGGAACTAAAAATGTTGAAAATGATGTTGCATCATCTGTCTGGGGATTTTTTTCTATATATGTAATATCTTTTATTATTTTGTTGTTAGGGTTGGTTGTAACTGGGTTAGATTTTGAATCATCTTTTTCTGCCATAGGAGCATGTTTAAATAATCTTGGTCCTGGTCTTGGAGAAGTTTCACAAACCTATGAGACGGTTTCACCTGTCGGTAAAGGCATTCTTTCTTTTGCAATGATCCTTGGAAGATTGGAGATATTTACTCTGCTTGTTTTGTTTACTCCGGCATTCTGGAGAGGGTAATTAAATATCGCTATATGGGTCTATGCCTGATGGCGATCTTCTGAATCTTTTATATTCCCAAGAATAATCTTTGGGGTTTATTTTAATTAATTCTTCTATGCTTTGATTTAAAGATAGTTTGTGCTCACTATCACTATAAATACTATTTTTACATGGTCTTATTGTTATACCTAAGTAATTGTCCTGAAATGAATTTATGCACACATATATAGCTGGCTTTTTAGTTTTATAAACCATCGATGCTGCTAGAGTTGTTGTATATGCTTCTCTATTGAAAAATTTAATATACTCACCCATGCCTCTTTGTGGCACTTGGTCTGCTGCTAAACAAATGACTTTATTGTCTTTGAAAGCTTTAAAAATTTTACGAACACCGTTTATGTTTGTTTCATAAACTTCATTATTGTTTTGCTCTCTTTGTTTCCTTACAAATTTATCTAATAATTTAATTTTAACTTTTTTATATAAGGTTGTTGTGGTTGTAGTTGCATTAATCCATTTCAATAGCATGTCAACACTTCTGTTATGTATGGCAATAATTGCCAACCCATTATCATGATTAATTTCTTGTCTAAATAAAAAATTGTTTTCAACTCTGAATATTTTTTTCCCTGATAAATGAATTGGTCGCGACCATGATTGTAATGTTTCGTATCCACTAAGTATTGTTTCTTCAAAGCTTTGTGTGGCTAATATTTTTTTTTCACTTTCTAGCATATTAGGAAAAGATATTTCAATATTACGCAGAGTGAGTTTGTAAATTTCAGAAAATGAATGAAAACTTAATCTGGTGAATATATTAATGACCGATCTAATTAAAGATATGGGTATCAATGTGATTAAGTAAAATAAAAGCTTCATAGTGATTACTTATTCTATGTTTGTTATATAATCTTAATTGATTTTGGCAATTAAATATTAATTAATTACATTAAATAAAAGTAAACATTTGTCACTTTTATATTGTTGGAGACTGTTGTGACTGCAAAAAATATGGATGATCTTGTATCTTTATGTAAAAGAAGAGGCTTTATCTTCCAATCAGGTGAGATATATGGCGGAATGCAGGGCATGTATGACTATGGACCNNTAGGAGTTGAGTTAAAAAATAATTTGAANCACTCTTGGTGGAAATCCATGATATATGAGAANGATAATATAGAAGGCTTGGATGCTTCTATATTGTCAAATCCAACNGTNCTCAAATATTCTGGTCATGANGACACTTTTTCAGATCCTATGGTTGATTGTCGGTCNTGTAATGCCAGGTCAAGAGATGATCAATTGGACGATGGGAAATGTCCAGAATGTNGTTCACTTGATCTTACTGAGCCAAGNCCTTTTAATCTAATGTTTAAAACCAGTGTGGGGCCTATCGATGACGGGTCCTCATTTGCGTATTTAAGACCNGAAACAGCTCAACAAATATTTACGAATTTTAAAAATGTTGTTGACTCATCATCTAAATCATTGCCTTTTGGTATAGCCCAAATTGGCAAAGCCTTTAGGAATGAAATTACACCAAGAAATTTTATATTTAGGGTTAGAGAGTTTGAGCAAATGGAGCTTGAGTTTTTTGTGGAGCCAGGTTCAGATGAAGAGTGGCACAAAAAATGGGTTCAGAAGAGGCTTGATTGGTGGGAAGAACAAGGCATACCCATGGATAGCATCGAGCTATATGACGTTCCAGATGAAGAGCTAGCACATTACTCCAAGGGAACTATAGATGTGATGTATAAGTTTCCACATGGGCTTGAGGAGCTTGAAGGAATTGCTAACAGAACAGATTTTGACCTAGGTTCACATACAAAGAATCAAAGCGAGCTGAATATATCTGCAAATGTCATGGAAAATAAGTCATCAAATACCAGGCTTGCGATTCAGAATATTGAAACAAAAGAATGGGTTGTCCCATTTGTTATAGAGCCCTCTGCTGGTGTTGATAGAGGGGTTCTTGCAATAATGAATGAAGCTTACAATGTAGAAAATTTAGGAGAGGGCAAAGAGAGAACTGTTTTAAAGCTTAAACCACATCTTTCTCCTGTTAAGGCTGCTGTAATACCTTTGAAAAAAAATAATGAAGAATTAGTAAAAATCGCTTCTGATTTGAAGTCAAGGCTACAGAAACTTAACCTTGGTAGAATTATATTAGAAAATACTGGAAATATAGGAAAGGGCTATAGAAGGCATGATGAAATAGGAACGCCTTTATGTATAACAATAGACTTTGATAGTCTAGAAGATAATACAGCAACTGTTAGGGATCGTGACACCATGGATCAAAAGAGAATATCAATTGAGAAACTACCAGAATATCTTACAAAAATTATTAATGGAATATAAATGCCCTTAATTGGCAGCATTCTTTTTAATACTTTTTTTTATTTAAGTCTTGTTCCAATAACACTAATAATAGTATTTTTATACTTTTTTATATCAACTAAAAATCTTCAATATGTAGGGTCTTTATGGATAAAAACAGTTTTATACACCTTGCGTATTTTTTGTGGAGTTAGATGGAGGGTGGAAGGAGTTGAAAATATACCAAAAAGTCCTTGTGTTGTTGTTTCAAATCACCAAGGTCAATGGGAATCTTTTTTCTTACAAACATTATTTATACCGTCCACAAGTATAATTAAAAAAGAATTGCTTTACATACCGCTTTTTGGCTGGGCTTTAAGATGTATGAAACCAATAACATTGAACAGATTAAACAAAATAAGCAGCTTAAAAAAAGTCATACAAAAAGGTGTTTTAAAGCTTGAAAGTGGTTTTTCAATAATACTTTTTCCTGAGGGAACTAGAAATAATCCTGAAAAAGGTGTGCAACCCTATGCAGCTAGTTGCGGTCTTTTGTCGGTGAAAAGCGAATTTCCTATACTGCCTATATGCCATAACTCTGGAAAATATTGGAAAAATAAAAAATTTATTAAATCTTCTGGTGAGGTTATATTAATAATTGGTAATCCTATATCAGGAAATAACCCAAAGATAATTACTAATGAAGCTTATAACTGGACCAAAGAAACATATAAAAAAATATACTAAATGTCTAAATCGGTAACCGATAAAGCATTTGCATCAATAAATTCTCTTCTTGGTTCAACCTCATCACCCATAAGGATTTCAAATGATTCATTGGCATCTTGAACATCATTGATGTCTACTCTCATCATTCTTCTGTGCTCTGGATCCATTGTTGTGGTCCAAAGCTGCTCTGGATTCATTTCACCCAAACCTTTATATCTTTGTACCTCAAGGCCTCTAGTGCCGGATTTTGAGAGATCTTTAATTGCTGACTCTTTTTGCTCTTCATCTGAGGCATAAACAAACTCTTTGCCTTTAGTAATTTTATATAAGGGTGGTAAAGCTATATAAATATGTCCCCTATCTACAATTTCAAACATCTGTCTATAAAAAAATGTTAAAAGTAGAGTTCTTATGTGTGATCCATCAACATCAGCATCGGTCATGATAATAATTCTATGGTATCTCAGCTTGTCAATATCAAACTCTTCACCTATTCCACAACCAAGAGCCTTAATCAAAGTGCCAACTTCTTGAGAGCCAAGTACTTTGTCAATTCTAGCTTTTTCAACATTAATAATTTTACCCTTAAGAGGAAGGATTGCTTGATTCTTTCTGTTTCTGCCTTGTTTTGCAGAGCCGCCAGCAGAATCACCCTCAACAATATATATTTCAGATAAAGTAGGGTCTTTCTCTTGGCAGTCTGCTAGCTTTCCAGGAAGTCCTGCTATTTCTAGAACGCCTTTTCTTCTAGTCATCTCTCTAGCTTTTCTTGCAGCCTCTCTTGCAAGAGCTGCTTCGGCAACTTTGCCATAGATTGCCATTGCATCTTTTGGATTTTCTAATAAATACTCATTAAAGTATTTACTAAAAACAGTACTTACAACACTTTCAACTTCTGATGAAACTAATTTCTCTTTGGTTTGCGATGAAAATTTAGGGTCAGGAACTTTAACTGAAATAATAGCTGTTATGCCCTCACGAACATCTTCTCCCAAAAGATCTGTTGGTGTTTTTTTGGCATTTTCTTTTTTTATGAAAGCTTTTAATACTCTTGTTAAGCTTCCTCTAAAACCTGCTAAATGAGTTCCCCCATCCTTTTGAGGAATATTGTTTGTATAACACAACACATTTTCAGAATAGGAATCTGTCCATTGAAGAGCTATTTCAACCCCGACTTCATTTTCGGTTGCAGAACATTCAAATATTTCTGAAACTTGTTGTTTGCGTCCTTTGAGATATGTTACATAACTTGAAAGGCCGCCAGTGTTTTTAAACTTCTTAGATTTGCCAGTTCTGTCATCAATTACATTAATAGACACTCCTGCGTTAAGAAATGATAACTCTTGTATTCTTTTATGAATTCTTTCAATTTCAAAATTGATAGAAGTAAAAATAGAATCCGAAGGATAGAATGTTATTTCTGTTCCAGTTTCTTTAGAGGCTTTGACTTTTTTTAACTTAGCCTTTGGCTTGCCCTGAACATATTCTTGCAAATATTCCCCACCATCTCTGCAAACCTTAAGTATAAGCTTGTCAGAAAGAGCATTTACAACAGAGACACCAACACCATGAAGGCCGCCCGAAACTTTGTAACTATTGTCATCAAATTTTCCACCAGAATGAAGCGTGGTAAGAATTAGTTCTGCAGCAGATATACCTTCTTTTTTATGAACATCTACGGGTATTCCCCTTCCATTGTCCTTGACTGTTACTGATCCATCTTTATTTACTATTACATTTATATCTGAACAATGTCCTGCCATAGCCTCATCAATACAATTATCTAAAACTTCAAAAACCATATGATGGAGTCCAGAGCCGTCATCTGTATCTCCAATATACATCCCCGGTCTTTTTTTAACGGCTTCTAGGCCCTTTAGAACTTGAATATTTGAGGAATCGTAGGTCTTTTCTTCTGCTTTTTTTGGCATATTTCCTATCTTAATTGTTCCACGTGGAACTTTTTGAATTCTTTATATTTGACTTCTATTTTACTACTAAAATGGTCATCTATACAGGAAAAAATTATTTGATTATTCAAGAAATCTAAAAGGTTTATGAACACATTAAAAGTATTTTCATCTAACTCAGATTTGATGTCATCTACTATGAGTGTTGCGTTGATATTATAGACTTTTCGAAGCACCTCATGCTGAGCGCAACACCAAAGAATAGATAGAATTTTCTGCTCGCCCCTTGAAAGAATTTGCTTGGCATCATTCTCTCCAATAAAGATTTTTACGTCTGCTTTATGAGGGCCCTCTGTAGTAGTTTTTCTTGCCAGATCTTTTTGTTCATTTTCTAAAAGAACATCATATAGNCTNTTGTTTGTATCCCATCCTGAAAAAAACTCTATTCTGATTTTATCTAAGTATTCTGTGGTGCTACAGGAATCTAGGGTTAAAAGTATATTTTTAAACTCTAAAAAAGATTGATTAAAGAAATTTGCTCTTTTTTTATCTAGGCTCATTGCTTCTTGTGAAACCTTCTTGTTCCAAGTTTCAATATTTTTAATGTCCCTATTTTTTAATAAGCTATTTCTTTGTTTAAGGCATCTATAAAAACCAAACCATGTTTCAGAAAAACTTTCATCTGAAACAAAAAGTGATCTGTCTATTATTTTTCTTCTAAAGTCTGGTGATGCGTTAGCAAAAGAAAAAGTATTGTTGTGGATTGCTGTTGATGGAAATTCCTTTATAAGCCTACTTGTCGTTGTTTTGGTATTATTCACCTTGATAGATATTGGTTTAGATTTTTCTTTTGCTATAGATAAGGTGAATCCTCTATTTGAGTCATAGCCATTAATACTAAACAAATCTTTTTCAGAGTTAATTAGTGATTGAATATTTGAGCTTTTAAAAGACCTACCACTTGAGCACATATAAATAGCCTCAAGAATTGATGTTTTACCTGATCCATTATTGCCATAAAAAAAATTAATGCCTGGTGAAAGATTTATGGTGGTTGAGTTAAAGCATCTAAAATTATGTAGCTTTAACTCGGTAATCATTTTAATTTAAAGATAAAGTGTTTTTGGAAATATCAAACCTATATTAGGAGAGGCATTACCACGTACTTGAAGCTTTCAGAGCCTGGGTTTGTTATTAGGCAGCTTTTGTCGGAGCCAAAAAAATGAATTTCTACAAGCTCGCCCTCAATAGACGAAAGTATCTCTTGTATGTAGTTAACATTGAATGCTATATCTATACTTTCCCCTCCATAAGAACACTCAACAGACTCTTCTCCTTGTTCTTTTTCTGGGTTATTTGCTGAGATATTTATAGAGTTATCTGAGGTTACAAGCCTGACACCTCTAAATTTTTCGCTTGAAAGTACGCTTACCCTGCTTAAGCTTTCAGAAAGACTTTTTTTATTAATAGATAATGTTGAGCTTTCTCCAGTGGGAATCACTTGCTCATAGTCTGGGAATTTACCTTCAATAAGTTTGCTTGAGAATGTTGTGCCCGCAACATTTACATTAATAGAGTTTTGGCTTAGTTGAAGAAGAATATTTTCTGCGCTATCACTTACAAGCTTTCCTATTTCATTAATTGATTTTCTTGGAACAATGCCTGTTATTTGCTCTGATACTCCTTCGTTTAGGCTAAGGGTGGCCATGGCTAACCTGTGGGCGTCGGTAGCAACGCTTGTTATTTTTGTATCTTCTACGGATAAAAATAAACCGTTTAAGTAATGCCTCCAGTCTTGGTTTCCCATTGCAAATGAAGTTTTTCCAATTAATGATTTTAGATTTTGNGCGGTTATNTTTACAGTNTTTCCCCCCTCCTCTTTTTCGAATACAGGAAAATCTTCACTAGGTAANGTTGCTAGATTATATTTGCCTGAGCTCGTTTCGATTTTAAGATTATCCCCATCTAAAAAGAAATGAATCTCAGAATCATCCTTAAAAAGCCTGCATAGCTCNCTTAATTTTTTAGCCGGAGCCGTTATTTTGCCTCCACTTTTATAATTTGAGATTGTTGAAATTGTTGAAATTTCTGATTCCAAATCAGTTGCTGTTAATTTAAGAGATGACTCGTCTACCTCAAAAAGAACGTTTGCAAGAATTGGTAGTGTTTGTCTTTTTTCTACAACACCAAGGGTGGAATTAAGAGATTTAACTATCTCTTCTTTTGTAATATAAAAATCCATTATTAATTTGTAAGTGCTCTTGTTAGGTTTCTGTAATCTTCTTCATGAGAAGTGCTTTCTTTTCTGAGTTCAGCTATTTTTTTACAAGCATGAAGTACTGTTGTGTGATCTCTTCCGTTAAAAGCTTCGCCAATCTCTGGCAGACTATGTCTTGTAAGCTCTTTTGTTAGCGCCATTGCTAGTTGTCTTGGTCTTGTAATCGACCTGCTTCTTCTTTTAGATAATAGATCTGAAAGCTTAATGTTGTAGTACTCTGCTACAGTTTTTTGAATATTTTCAATA
>JGI20159J14440_10002859_pt1 | contig 11385 bp, 8 predicted proteins | sample COG_09_FD_14440 | JGI IMG/M metagenome (IMG submission 14440) | reverse complement strand
TGGAATTTCTCTGCAGCGCCGTTAATTCTTCGCGCTCGTATGAAATCTGGAACGGGTAATAGTGACGGTTGGAATTTGGATAAGGTAGAAGTATACATTCCACCACAAAACAGCGCCGCTCCTATTGACGTTACGACGGTGGAATACCTACCCGTACCTGATCAAAACAATCACCTGAAAACCCTCATTAAAAATACGGGTGCGAAGGTATTAGATAGCTGTCTTGTTGAATACAGTACGGATGGAGGAACGACATGGTCTAACCCGGAGCAGGTTGTTTTCAATCCGCCATTGGTTCCAAGAAAAACAGCTTGGTACGAATTCTCTCAAGATTGGGTGAACCCAACTAGCGGGCTATATAATGTCTGTATTCGTACATCACGCCCAGACAGCAAGCCTGATAATGACCCAAGTGACGATCAAATTTGTGCAGATATCACTGTATTGGATAAAATAGTCATGTCGGTGGATAGCTCGTACTGTAATGACTTCGATGATCCTTCATTGACGCCGTGGCTGACATTGAATGCATTCGTGAAAGACGGACTTACTGCATGGGAAAAAGGAACGCCTGCAGTTGCACCTCTAGTCAGTGCGAACAGTGGATCTAATGCATGGATGACCGATTTGGACTCTAATTACAAAAAACGTGATTCCTCTGCCCTTTACACGCCTGTATTCCGTCTAGATTCGGGTCAGACGTATACTTATGAGTTCATGCACGCCTTCTCTACAGAGATTTACCATGACGGCGGTACAGTAGATGTAACTTTTGACGGAGGTATTACATGGCATACCGTGGGGACTAATCTGTACGGTGCCACATGGTTCAATACCAGTTTTGTGACCTCACTAGATGTTTTCAAACCTGGCTGGACTGGATTGAGCAACGGGTGGCAGCAAGCTAAACTTAACCTTGCCGTGGATACAGCCCGGAACGCCATCTTTAGATTCCGCTTTGGATCAGATGAAACCATTAACAAAGCCGGTTGGGCCATTGATGATTTCTGTTTCTACAAGACCAGCGATGACACTAAAATATTCGTCATTGGTCAAGAAGAATTGGAACACAATATAGGCGTAGGAAATATACATCCAAACCCTACCTCAGGTGTTGCCCAGTTGCCTATCAGCTTCCAGAGTGATGCGGACGTATTTATTACTGTACGTAACACGCAGGGTCAAGTGCTTCACCAACGTACTGCGCACGGAACCTCGGGCATCCAGACGTTCACCATTGAAACTTCATCGTGGGCTGCAGGTATGTATTTAGTTGAGACCGTAACACCTTTAGGAACGGATGTTCAACGATTGATTGTAGAATAATACTAGAATAAACTCTTTTTTTTCACCCTCGCACTTCTTTCGAGAATGCGGGGGTGTTTTTTTTACCGCCCGTTTGTCACATAAAGCACTGATTATGAGACAATATTTCATGTTATTAGTGTAATCCTAGACGAATTGTCACTACAAAACGGTAAACCACTCATTGGAACGCCTTTTGAAAAGTAGTATACGAAATACCCAAGCCTTATGAATATCGAAAAATTTACAACGAAGAGTCAAAGCGTAATTGCCAAGGCCCAATTCTTGGCCACGGATAAAAAACATTCACAAGTTGAAGGAGTACACCTTTTATTAAGTCTGCTTGAAGAAGACAATAGTGTCCTCCCCTATGTAGCTCAGCAAGGTGAAATAGCTTTAGATCGATTAAAAACTGCATTGAAGGCAGCATACCACGGTTTACCAACGCAGCCCACCTTAGGTGAAACCTATATCGGTCGTGACGCTGCGTTTATTTTACAAAAAGCGGTGCAAGTTGCAGAAGGCATGAAAGACGAATACGTTGCCACAGAACATTTGCTTTTGGGACTTCTTGAAGACAAAGGAAATGCAGGAAAGATGCTCGAAGATGCCGGCTTTAATAAGAAATTGGTGCAAACTGCTGTCGAAAGTTTGCGAAGAGGACGTTCTGCAAGCAGTTCTGGCGCTGAAAATACTTACAATAGCCTTGATAAATACGCGAAGAACCTCAATAAAATGGCTGAAGAAGGAAAATTGGACCCTGTCATTGGCCGAGGTGATGAAATACGTCGCGTCTTGCAAATTCTGTCGCGTAGGACAAAGAACAACCCTATCCTCGTTGGAGAACCGGGTGTGGGTAAAACGGCTATTGCTGAAGGTTTAGCGCAGCGCATTTTAAATGGCGATGCACCGGAAAACCTGAAGGATAAAACGGTCTACAGCCTAGATATGGGCGCACTCATTGCGGGTGCGAAGTACAAGGGCGAATTTGAGGAACGTTTAAAAGCTGTGATCAAAGAGGTCACCCAAAGTGCCGGTAACATCTTACTGTTCATCGATGAAATTCATACACTCGTTGGCGCAGGTAAGGGCGAAGGTGCTATGGATGCGGCAAATATTTTAAAGCCAGCGCTAGCGCGCGGGGAGCTTCGTGCTATCGGCGCCACCACCCTAGATGAATTCCAAAAGTATTTTGAAAAGGATAAAGCGCTGGAACGGCGTTTTCAAAAGGTACTCGTCGAAGAACCGGATCAAGAAAGTAGCATTAGCATATTGCGTGGGATCAAAGAAAAATACGAGACACACCACAAGGTTCGCATTAAGGACGAGGCTGTGATCAGTGCCGTTGAATTGAGCACGCGTTACATCAGCGACCGATTCTTACCGGACAAAGCCATTGATTTAATGGACGAAGCAGCGGCGAAGATTCGAATGGAGATTAATTCGAAGCCGGAAGACTTGGATATTCTAGACCGAAAAATTCTTCAGCTTGAGATTGAACAAGAAGGGATTAAACGGGAGGATGACAAAAAAAAATTGGCCGCTATTAAATCGGAATTAGGTGATTTATACGAACAACGTGATGCGCTTAGTGCCGTTTGGGAAGGCGAAAAAAATAGAGCCGAAAGGATTCAAGAAATCAAGGAACGCTTGGAACAATTGCGCTTGGAAGCTGAAAAAGAAGAGCGCTCCGGAAACTACGGACGGGTGGCAGAGATTCGCTACGGTTTGATGCAAGATGCCGAAAAGGAATTGGAATCGGCTGAAGAAGCCATGGAACGTAGCGAACGAACCATGATCAAAGAAGAGGTCACTGCGGAGGATATTGCTGAAGTTGTGAGTCGTTGGACGGGTATACCGGTGCAGAAAATGCTAGAAAGTGAACGCATGAAACTATTGCGCATGGAAGAGCAGCTGCACAAACGTGTGATTGGTCAAAATGCTGCCATAAAAAGCGTTAGTGATGCCATACGACGCTCTCGCGCAGGCTTGGGAGACCCCAATAAACCCATTGGCAGCTTCTTATTCTTAGGGACTACCGGCGTTGGCAAAACGGAATTGGCGAAGGCATTGGCCCAGTATTTATTCAATAATGAGGGTGCATTGACGCGAATCGACATGAGTGAATACCAGGAGAAGCACAGCGTTAGCAGGCTCATTGGTGCGCCTCCAGGATATGTAGGCTACGACGAAGGCGGTCAACTTACTGAAGCGGTGCGTCGCATGCCCTATAGCGTCGTACTCCTGGATGAGATTGAGAAGGCACATCCTGATATGTTTAACATACTGCTTCAGATGCTTGACGACGGTCGTTTAACAGACAATAAAGGCCGTACAGTGAATTTCAAAAATACCCTGGTCATCATGACCAGTAACATAGGTTCTGCCGTCATTAATGAGGCCATGGACCAGTGGGAAGGGGCACACTATGGAGATTTAATGGACCGATTAAAACCTGAACTCCTAGGGATGCTGCAGCAAGTAGTAAGACCCGAATTCCTAAATAGAATAGATGAAGTATCGGTCTTTAGTCCTCTTGATAGGTCCGAAATGAATCGTATTGTGCATTTACAATTGGACCTCGTGAAAGAGCGACTTGCAGAACAAAACATTACCCTTGAAGCCTCCCGCGAGGCAGTGGAATACCTTGGCAAAATTGGTTTTGATCCGCAATACGGGGCAAGGCCAGTGAAAAGGGCGATACAAAATGAAGTCCTCAATGCACTTTCACGATCGCTTATTGCTGGTGATGTAAAACCCGATGATGTTATTTTACTGGATGTTTTTGAAGGTACCGTCGTTTTTAGAAACGTAGAATTACCTAGCGCGACCTAAAGCCGATGGAGAAGCATGGAACTAACAAAAAGGACCGCCAAGAGGCGGTCCTTTTTGCTAGCGGTAAATTTTGCGGCTGTTGAGCCAATTCGTCCACTTACGCTGATTGACCAGGTGTCCTGCGTAATTGCGCGCAAAAGCATGGTAACCCGGCTGATCGGGGTCCGCACACATAAAGATATAATCGTGCTCTGGCGCTTCTAACACGGCTAAAAGTGCGGCCTTTTCAGGAACACAAATGGGTCCGGGCGGTAAGCCTACATTTTTGTAGGTGTTGTATGGAGAGTCGATGGTTAAATCTTTGCGCAAAACACGTTGGACGACTGCGTCAGGCTTCTCTTGTTGTATGGCATAGATTACGGTGGGATCCGCTTGCAACTTCATTCCTGTAGCTAATCTGTTCAAATACAAGCGTGCTACTTTTGGACGATCGTCGGCTTTACTGCTTTCTTTCATCACGATGGAAGCTAATGTACTCACCTCCCCTGGTGTTAAGCCCAATTCTTTCGCCTGCCTAATGCGTGAAGGTGTCCAGAAAGAAATGGTATTCTGATAGAGCTTATTAGCGACAGTCTCTGCACTAGCATTCCAATAAAACTCATAGGTGTCGGGTAAAAAGGCACCTTGTTTTAAAGGGCCCTCCCATCCTTCCATCGGTGCTTGTAATGCCGCATATAGAGACGCCGCATCGGTGAGGAGCTGAGGACTTAGTTGGTCCGCGAGATCATGAAGATCCTTCGCACTGTTGAAACTTACTTTCACCGGCGTTTGCAGTCCCGCTTTCAACATATTCACAATTCCATTGCTGCTCATGCCCTCTTCAATGAAGTAATGTCCTGTTTTCAAGGTATCTAACCCTTTCTTCTTGCCGATCAGATAAAATCCTTCCGGCTGCAGCAATAAGCCCGATTCAAACCACTCCTCATAGACCGTTTCCAGGGTTGTGCCCGGGGCAACGTATAATTCGTAAGGAGCCAATTCAGGATTTACATTTGCTTCGAAAACAGCATTGTAGCCTTTCCAAACCAATAAAAGCAATAGACCCGGAATGACCACGCCAACGGTAATAACCATGAGTTTTCTCATGAAACTAATTTTTGAAAGAGTTGTGCATTATGATGGGCGCCGTTCAACCATACCCAATCTTCTAAAGTCCCAACGGTGCGGTATCCGCTTTGTTCGAACAATTGTATAGAAGCTTCATTATTTGCCGGGGCGTGAGCGTACACGCTGTGTAACCCTAGCGTTTTGAAGCAATAGGATTCAAAGGCCTTAAGTACCATTTTACCCAGTCCTTTGCCACGAAAAGCTTGGGAAAGTACAATGCCAATACCGGCCTTACGTGCGACGGGATCGTAATCAAAAAGATCAACGGCACCGGCAGTTTCGCCGTTGTAGACAAAGAGCAAGCGCAATTGACCGACCGTCGCGCTGTAAATTTCCGGGCTGTGCCGCAAGATAGTCGGCTAAAACAGCCTTACTCCAAGGCTCTTTACTTATGCCAAGGTACCATAACGTAGCATCGTTTTCTACACCATACAACCACTGAAGATCTTCTGGTTCTGGCGCACGTAAATACCCCAAATCGTTAACGGTAATCATAACCGTAATTTTCCTTTAAATACTTGAACGGCCGGTCCGGTGAGTACCACATCCGTGAAAGGTCCACGCCCTTTAAAATCTACCGTCAATATTCCGCCTTGCGCATAAATCGTCACTGGAGCTGAAGGAACCCAGCCCTGTGCGACCGCAACCATAGCTGCAGCGGTTGCTCCAGTGCCACAGGCTAATGTCTCGTTCTCTACCCCACGTTCAAAGGTGCGGATTGAGAGTTCCCCTTCGCATGCCTGAATGAAATTTACATTCACACCCTCAGGGCCATATGCATGGCGAATAGGACGCGCTGTAGCTACAAAATCTGCACCCGGTGTTCTATTCTCGACGTGATGAGGTGAACCTGTATCTATATAAAACCCCTGGTTCCGTTCAACCACGGCAGGCGCATCTATCATGCTTAATGCTACGGTCGTCTTTGACACGACCGCAGAATGTGGACCATCGATGGCGTGGAAATACAAGGTGCCCTCAGCGGCAATACCTAAGTCCACAGCGAACCTAGCAATACATCTTCCACCATTTCCGCACATTGTACTTTCATTGCCGTCGGAATTGAAGTACTGCATGTAGAAATGGTCGCTGCGCGCTCTTGGCGCTTCAAGCAACATCAAGCCGTCTGCACCCACACCATAGTGGCGGTGACACCACTGTGCAATGGTAGTCGCATCCAACGAAAGAGCACCAGAGCGATTATCAATGAGAATGAAATCGTTTCCAGCACCGTGGTATTTGTAAAATTCTTGGTCAGCCATCCCTAAGGGTGTTAAAAGGCGTTAAAGTTATGCGTTTCGATGAGGTATGTGCGTTGATTTGGTGTACAATTTGAAGGTACGAAGGAAACTAGAATCTAACGAATCAACCTTATGAAAGCAATTTTGAATACCGTCAGTCGTCCCATACTCTTCGCTGCTCTAGGCGGTTTAGTGGCCTTAGGAGGTGCACAAAGTCTCGGCTGGACGGGGAAAACCGTGATTATTGAGGAGAATAATCAACGTACGGCCCAAGTGAATTGGACCTCAAACCGTCCAATGCCAGCGGCACCTACAGATTTTGTAGCGGCAGCGGAACGAACCGTTGAAGCAGTAGTGCACGTTAAGACAACCGCCGAACGCGTTCAGAATTTTTATAATCCATTCAATGACCTGTTCTTTGGACGCCCCTCTACCCCACAAAAATTTGAAGTGGAAGGATCGGGCTCAGGGGTTATTCTAACGGAAGATGGTTACATTGTAACGAACAACCATGTCATTAAGGACGCGAAGAAGATCATTGTAACTACCTCTAATAATGATGAATACGAAGCGCGATTGATTGGAACAGACCCTACCACAGATATTGCACTATTAAAGATCGAGGGAAGTGCATTGACAAAAGTATTTGTGGCAAATTCTGACGAGGTTCGTTTGGGACAGTGGGTCCTCGCTGTGGGCAACCCCTTTAATCTTACTTCCACCGTAACTGCCGGCATCATTTCCGCCAAAGGCCGTGACATTAATATAATCGACGAGCAAAGTGCCATAGAAAGCTTCTTGCAAACCGATGCTGCGGTTAATCCAGGTAATTCTGGAGGGGCATTAGTCAATACTGCAGGTGAACTGGTAGGAATCAATACAGCCATTTCCTCGCGCAGCGGCACTTTTGAAGGCTACAGCTTCGCGGTACCCGCCAATCTCATGATGAAGGTGGTCAACGATTTAAAAGAGTACGGCCGCGTCCAACGCGCATTTATTGGTATCAACTACAATGAAGTCACTGCAACCTTGAGCGAAGAATTGAACCTCAAGCTCAATAAGGGCGTTTATGTGGCCAATGTCATCGCTGGCGGCTCAGCAGATGATGCCGGTATAGAAAAAGGAGATGTCATCTTCAATGTAAACGGCAAAGCCATTACAACAGGTGCAGATCTTACCGAAGTTTTAGGACAACATCGTCCTGGAGAAAAGTTAACGGTGCTGGTGAACCGGTCCGGGAAGAACCAAACGTTCGAAGTGGTATTAAAAAATAAACTTGGTACGACAGAAATGCTCTCCAAAGACGAAGAGCTGCTCCGAAGCTTTGGCGCTGAAGTCGAAGATTTAAGCAGAGCAGATAAAAGTCGTTTAGGGCTGCGCTACGGTATAAGAGTCTCAAAAATATTGGGTGGCCGATTTGAAAATGCAGGCATATCCGAAAATTTCATTATCGTAAAACTCAACAACGTCTATGTAGAAAATGTCGAAAGCTTTGAACGGCTTGCACGCCAATTCAATCCTGGCGACGGTGTTCTTATTCAAGGATTTGAACCAAACGGCAAAGCCAATTATTATGCTTTTGAGTGGTAGCCTGTTTTTAAACTCCTTCTACTTCCCCCACTGCGTGCTCTCGCAGCTGGGGGATTTTTTTTACGCCAAGGTCACCCATAAAAGTGTACATTTTACACTGTTTATAACCGAATTAAAACACTGTTTTACAGAGAATTAACAAGTACAAATAAACCTTTCCTACTCTAACGCCCTACCCTAACTTTGTGCTTAGAACCACCAAAAACTATCACATGATTGCTCAACAAGAGTATACTCAAAAAGTGGGGCTTCGTATCCAAAACGAACGCCTCGCCGTGGACGTTAGTGCCTGCGTACACGAACTCTTTTACAACAGAGGTATTGAAATCACCATGTTCCGTAACCAGCTCCGTGATAAGAGCGCAAGCCAAGTATTGGAATTGCATCAATACGCTACGGATTTTGTTGGAAAACCCATTAGCGTTGAGGATAGCCTCGAAATGCTGCTTGCTTTAAAGCGAACGGCCATTGAGCATGCAAAGCTCGATATCGGAAGAATCACGCACGAATGGTCACAAACAGAGGATACGGCTGACCATTGGATCATGGATCACTTAGGAAGCTTCTTTAAGCCTACTACCCTAGAACCCCGCGATGTTATTCTCTTTGGCTTCGGTCGCATTGGCCGATTATTGGCTCGGGAATTGATCGTACAAGAAGGTAGCGGACATCAGCTCCGTCTGCGCGCCATAGCGGTCCGTAGCATCGATGTAGCTAGTTTGCACAAAAGAGCGTCGCTTTTAAAAATAGACTCTGTACACGGAGATTTTCCCGGCACCATAAAGGTTGACGAAGAAAACCTCGCCCTAATCATTAACGGACGTCCCGTTTATTTCATTCCTGCTCCGGACCCCACCAAAGCGGATTACACAGCCTACGGCATCAGCAAAGCCTTACTCATTGACAACTCAGGTGCCTTCCGGGACGATACTGCCCTGAGTAAACACCTAGAAGGAAAGGGCGTTGATAAGGTTTTGCTTACTGCCCCGGGTAAAGGCGTGCCCAACATTGTTCATGGTGTAAACCAAAACAATATTGGTAAAAAAGATCGCATTATCTCTGCGGCAAGTTGTACGACGAATGCAATTTCTCCAGTGCTAAAGGTCGTAAATGACCACTTTGGCATTGAACGCGGTCACCTTGAAACCATTCATGCCTATACGAACGATCAAAACCTCGTAGATAACATGCACAGCAAATACCGTCGTGGTAGAGCTGCGGCAATGAATATGGTGATCACAGAGACAGGAGCTGGCAAAGCCGTTGACAAATGCATCCCTGGCCTAGGTGAAAAGCTCACCTCTTCTGCTATTCGGGTACCTGTACCTAATGGTTCATTGGCTATTCTTAACTTACAATTAGAGCGCCCTACGGATCTAGATACATTACACAACACCATTAAGAAAGCTGCTTTATCAGGCGCCTTGGTGGAGCAAATTCATTACAATACCTCAAATGAATTGGTCTCCTCTGATATTGTTGGAAATCCTTGTCCATCAATCTATGATGTGAATGCCACTCAAGTCACCGACGATGGAAAATCTGCCGTACTCTATGTATGGTACGACAATGAATACGGCTACAGCAGACAAGTACTGCGTCTTGCAAAGCATTTTACAGGTGTGCGTCGTCCTGTATATTACTAATCACAATCAAACCTAAGTGAAATAAAGAAGGGCCCAGCGCAAATGCACCGGGCCCTTCTTTTATAGGTTGGCGATAGAGTTTGGTTTATTGCCCTTCTTCTATAATGAGCTTAAGAAGCCCTGTATTTGAATTTATACTTTCCTCAAGGCTGATCATACTTTCGGTGTTCTCTACACCCTCTACATCGTTGATTCTAAAAATCACATCTTTCGCATGGGACGCATCGCGGCAACGAATTTTACAGAAAATACCGTACTTACCAGTGGCTAAATGTGCCACAGTCACTTCAGGAATGCTTCCTAATTCTTCAATGATCCTGGGTGAGGTAGACGATCTAGAAGTGTACAGACCTACGTAAGCGATGAAACCAAAGCCTAATTTTTCATAATCAACACTGATTGAAGTGCTTTTAATGATGCCCATTTGTTCCATCTTCTTCACTCGAACATGAATGGTCCCTGGGCTAACTAATAGATCCTTAGCTATTTCAGTAAAGGGTTTTCGTGCATCCTTTACTAAATACTCTAGAATCTGTTTATCGAGTTTATCAATCTTCATAATGAGTAACTAGGGTTTGTTAGCTCAGCTAAATTACTTGATAATCGGACACGTTAACCCTTTTTTATGCAGTTAACGTCATCAATAGTTTACGGAATTGTTTCAAAATTAGTTTTATTGTTGTATTTTTGTGTTCTGTCTAATAAATACCTCTATTTATTAGTTTAAATTTAACAAAAGACAACTATGACTGAATTAAGTACCACAACACCTACGCAACATGCCCTTTACACCATCAATAATCCTGAAAGCGTTATCGAAGTCTTTCTAGATGCTGAAGCTGGAACGGTCCGCGAGGTAAAGTGCTTAAATCATAACCGTTGTAAAGAATACAGCTACAGTGTTGCTGAATATTTAGACCGTTACAGCCACCATCCTGCTGGCAAAGCGATTAAAGCAGCATTAAGCGTAAAATAATCTTTCCGTTCACTCTGTTTGTATTTGGGTTAAAGTGGCGTTGATGGAAAGCAGCGCCACTTTTTTTTTTACAAAAGAGGGGCGCATCTCGCTGAGATGCGCCCCTCTTTTAATTTACCCTAAAGCTTTTATTTCTTGTAGAACGGCAGCTTGACTACCTGTGCTTTGATTGGTTTATTACGAATCATCACGTAAAAGGTAGCACCTTCTTTAGACAAGGATGTAGGTACATAACCCATTCCAATATTTTTACCTGTTGACGGACTGTTGGTTCCGGAGGTAACGCGTCCGATCACCGTACCGGATTCGTCTGCGATAGGATAATCGTGTCGTGGTATACCACGTTCCATCATCTCGAAACCTACGAGCTTATTTTCAGCGCCTGCCTCTTTTTGTGCTTGAAAGAGCTCACAAGAGACAAAGTCCTTCGTGAATTTAGTAATCCAAGAGAGTCCTGCTTCAATAGGACTCGTGGTATCATCAATATCATTTCCATAGAGGGCCATACCCATCTCTAAACGAAGGGTATCTCTTGCGCCTAGGCCAGCTGGAAGCAACCCATAGGCATCACCTGCTTGAACAACGGCATTCCAAAGGGTCTCGGCTACTGCATTTGGCACGTACAGTTCGAAACCTCCTGCACCGGTGTACCCTGTGGCGGAAATAATCACATCATTGATTCCAG
>JGI20159J14440_10002857_pt1 | contig 11393 bp, 7 predicted proteins | sample COG_09_FD_14440 | JGI IMG/M metagenome (IMG submission 14440) | reverse complement strand
GTTAATGTGTATAATGAGAATATAGAACAATATGCGATAGTTTCCGAAGAACTTAAAGAACTAAGTTTAATTTATAATTCCGCAATTACTAGAACATATACTGATGAGTATAATGAATATGTGGATAACTTACAAATATCACCAGAAAAATATAATTATTTAGCAAATAAATTACAAAATATTGCTATCATATATAATAATGCTTTAAATATTTATAATACTACGCTTATTGATAATATTAGTTTAATGAATAAAAAAACAACAGAATTGGATGTAAGTATATTTAATTTTAATTTAGTAGTTGATACTGAATCAACATTATATAGTATAAGATTATTTTCAATATTGTTAAATGTTTTTGTTAAAAACTTTAGGATAATGTCATATGATGAAAAAGTGCAAAATCTTGCAGTGCTTAAAAGTGAATATATAAAATATTTAAGAAATCTTAAAAAACTAAATAAGGCTTTTATTATTTCGCAATTACACCAGATATATATCACTCCAATGTTATTATTGTCTAATACAGAAGAATCTATAATATTAAAAGATAATATTTCAAGTGAATCAGTAAATCTAAGTTCATATTATGGTGTTATATCACCTGATTTTATTCAATTTCAAGCAGTAACATTAACACCTGATATAAGATCTAATTTGTTAGATGATTCTAAACCTGTTTATGAAATAACATATAATGGTAATATACATTTTTTCCCAGATTATCGTAATAAAACTTATGAAATTGAAATCATAGCTTATAGTATGTTAATATCGCAACAAAAATATAAAATAATATTGACAGAAAATGGTTTTCCTGCAATTAATCCAATTGATTTTGGAGATTCTAATATTAAACTAGGTAAAATTAACAATAATACTTTTGATCTTAATTTACGTGATTATTATTCGGCATCAAATACGTTATTTATGATTGAAAGTGGTTATTCGGTAGAAAGCAATTTAACATATGATGATATATATACTTATAAAACTGAATATGTTGATTATTGTAATATTCCTACTATAACTGATAATATAATTATAACACCTTATATAGCAGGAGGGTATCCTGTATTGTTTGAAGAATATTCAAACACAAGGGTTGTATTAGATGTTTATAGTTCACCAACGATAACTATGAATAATATTACATTTGATTTGGAAGGTGTTAATGTATTTGAATATGATCTTAGATCAATAAATAAATGGTATATTAATGTTGTTGAAGAATCAATAGTAACTTTTGAATATATCACTAATATACGTGATAATCTTAAAGATCCTTTAAAACCTATAGTAGAAATAGATAATAATATATTTAAGGTAAATCCTGATTATCGTGGTGAATCTTATGATATTAGAGTTAATATAGAATCACCAAATGATTATTCTTTATGTAATATAATTGAAATTGCGATAACAGAAGATGATGTTCCAAAACCATTTAGAACTGTAAGAAATTTATTGTTAGAACATTTATTATTAAAAGAAGATAGGGTATTTAATGCAAATATATATTTTACGTCAGGAACAGGTGAAAAATTAAGATTTGAGTATGATGTTTTAAATATAATAGATTATAAGAATGATGATGAATTAGATACATTACCATATGATACTTTTGAAATAACAACAAGTAATTTAAGATTTACACCAGATTATAGGAATATAGGATATACATTACAAATATATGCTATAGATACTGTATATAATGTAAGAAGTCATAATGTTCTTGAAATAAATGTAAGAGAAGATAAAGTATTAAATATAAAATCAGAAATATTAGACTATAATGAGTTAGGTAATGATATATTTATGATAGATATTAAAGATCATATTGAATTACCTGAGGGACAAGAATCACGATATATAAATGGTTTGCGTTATTACGTATCTGCTGATAAAGAATTACGTAAAAGTAAAAAGAATGGTAAAGATGCTTTATATATAATAGATGATATATTATATATAGAACCTGATTATAGGAATGATAGTTATAATGTAAATATTTTAGTAGAATCTTATGAATTTGTTTATAGGGATAATATTAATTTTACATTTTTAGTAAGTGAAGTAGTTGCACCATATCCTAGAGTAAAAAATACCGATGTTTTAATAGGAAACTTGGTTAATAATGCTAGTTATAACAAAGATACTAATACATTGTATGTAAATAAATTAATAACGTATGAAAAGAAAATTAATTTAGATTTATTTTTTATTAATGAAATTGAATATAGTAAAAACAGGTATGAAATAGTAGAAGAAAATACTGAATGTTATAGAATAAATGGTGCTAACCTATTAATAACACCAAATGTTAGAGATATTACACATAAGTTTAGTATTATTGGTATTGATAATATTTACGGGATAGGAAGTAATTTATTAAATGTAGAATTAATTGAATTACNNCCTATTAGTCTTGAGAATAATAGTAATGTATATAATTTATCAAATAACGAAGTATTTATTGATCTTAATACTATATTTACATCTGTAATAAGATATGATACTTTAGACTATTATATTGATATTGAAAGTGATAATAATATAAGATTAAATGTTTCAACTTTTAGATATAGTTATAAATTAAATAATAATATTTTATTATTATATCCGGATTATCGTGGAATATCGTATCGTTTAAATATAACTGCTATTAATCCAAAATATAATAGGCAACCTTTAACATATCATATAGATATAAATGAAGAACATAGATTACCAATAAAACCAAAGATAAATAATATTATAATTAATATGGCGAGATTTAATTATGATCCTGATAATATTAGTATAAATCTTGAAGAATTATTCGTGCATTTTAGATATTATCCAGAATACAATTTAATATTGGAAAGTGATATAATTAATTTTGATCTATTTATATATATAAATTTAGGTTATTTAATAATATCAAAGTTTGAGTATGAAGATAATTTTACAATAAAAGTAATTTTATTTAATACAACTAATTTTATTAATATTAATTTTGTCAGGGTTTTGATAAGTTTAAAAAATGAAAATCAACAAATACCGGTTGATGTATTTAATGACCAATATAGATATGAAGTTGTAGGTTTAAATGGTGTTGATATTAGTTCTTTTGTTAAATTAATTAATAATAAAATACATATAACTAAAACTATGGAGCTTTCAAGATATGATTTTGTTTTTAATAAGGTTCATAAAGATCTTAATGTTATAGTAGAACAAATATTTTATAAAGTTGCTAATGTATAAGTATAAACATCGTTAATATTAAAAACATTTATATAATTTTCATTATAATAATACCATTTATAAGGTAATATTATAAATTGATGAGAAGATAAATTAACTGTAATAATTTTAGCATTTTGTGTAGGTATATTATTTTCTAATTTTGAATTAGGATTACAAATATGTAATTCAATATTTGAATCGTTATTATTGTGTATTAGAATATATTTAGAATTATTGGTTTTCCACGTATTAATAGTAGATGAGGGTTGTATTGAGATNAANTTNTANTTAAACCAAGAATTTAGAATGATAGTAAGATCAGGTGTATGATCTGAAATAATTAGAGGATTCTTTTGGTATAATAAATGAAAATCAAACTTATCAATGGTAGTTTGATTAATTACAATAGTATTTGGATGTATATGATAAATAATAATAATAGATATAATAATAAGTATAATAAAAATAGTAAGTATTTTATAAAATAACATTTTAATTTAATTAAATAATAATGCCTAAAGTAAAGAAAAAAAATGGAGGTAATCCATTATTAATTGCGAAAGGATTCAAAATGGCTAGTCAATCTAAAATGGGTCAAGATCTATTAGGTAAAGCTGGTAATTTTGTTCAAGAAAATGGTGGTATAGATGGTATGATGAACAATATGAAAGGTGTAATGAATAATCCAGAAGGTGCAAATGCTGTAATGAATAATATGAAAGATGGATTATTAAATAATATTAATAAAACAGGACAGGCTAGTAAGAACTTACCAAATGTAAATGATGCTGAAAATGTTCGTGGTGAATTTACAACCAGTAATACATTTGATTCTGAACATAAAAATAGGATACCAGGAACAAAATCAGGGGTAAAAGGTGATCCTGGTGTTGGTCCAAGTCTTAAACAATCTGTGCATCCGGAAGACTATAATAAAGATACAAGTTTTTATATTGTATTAGCAGTGGCTTTAAAAGGAATTGTAAGATATATATGGGATTTATTTGTTATGACAGTCAAAAGCACTTACAGATTATTTACGGATTTAATATTAATACCTTTTTTTATATTTTTACCTTATGTATTTGATGTATTAGCAGTTATTTTAATATTAATATTATTAATATTAGTAATAATCTATTTTGTAAGTGGTGGTAAGAAAAGACAAAAAGGTAATATGTTTGATAATATGTTAGGTGGATTTTCGATGTTAATAATGCCGAATATTTCTGGTTATGCTAAAGATACAGCTGACGATTTTAAAGATGATGCGAAAGATTTTACAGGGGGTGTGTTTGATATTTTTAGTAGTATAGGTAATACAATAAACGATACTATATTCAAAACTTTTTTAAGATTTTTTATTTTAAATCCTAGCATTGATGATATAAATGAGAATGATAAAAATGTAAGAATACAAAGAAAAGAAGGACGTTGTGATAATAAAACACAAATAGAGTCGAAAGATGGTAGATATTGTTATGATCAATTAGATAAAAAAAATATAGAATGGGCTGATAACACAATTGATTATAAGTTATTGGAAAGTAAAAATATGAAAACGAGTGGAAAGAATACGCATTATGATTATTATATTCCGGATTGTAAAGGATCTGGATTATTTACAAAAGAATATATAGCAAGTTGTAAAGATAGTAGAAGAACAAAATTTATATGTAAAATATAAATGGAAGTAAGTAGATCTGTAAGGGATGACCCAAAAAAAAGAGAAAATGCAAAAGCTACTACTCAACGAAATGCTTTAGCTGATTTAAATGAAGAAGAGGAAAGACAGAGAGAAGATAGAGCTAAACTTGATAGGTTAAAAGAGCAATGTCCAATAAAAAACTCGGATTTAGTTAATTACGATACAAGTAAGGAAAGATGTACATTAAAAGAATGTCCAAATGGTTTTGTTAAATCAGCAGATGGAACAAAATGTGAAATGTATATTGATGATATTGATATATACCGATATAAAAAAGATAATAGTTGTGGAGAACAATATATTGATTGGATAACAATACCAAATTATCATTTAGGAAATAGTTTTTTTAAATTAAATACTGGAGAATCAAAAGATGATTTTAATGGTTGTTTTGAACCGTGTGATGTAGATTTTGTTCCATACAAAACAAAAGATGATAAAGATGCTAGTAAATCAAAAGATTCTATACATTGTATTCGTAAATCTATAATAGATATTGGAAGATACGGGAAATATACATTAGATTATTGTCCTTTAGTATTAATATTATTGTTAAGCTGTGATATTTTAGAAAATAATGAGTTTAGAGGTGAATATGTTAGAGAAAAAACAAATAAAAAAATAGANCCAAGTATAAGTAATGAGATAAAAGATAATGAATTGTTATTGACTGAGATGAAAGATGAATTAAAAGCTAAAGGTAAAAAGTATATTATACATTTATTAAATAAATATAAACCTGATTTTTTAGAAAAAATAAAATTAATTAGTTTTGAGTTAGATAAATGTTATGATACGTCGAAATTAAATTTGAGTGCTGATAATAAAGAACCTATATTACACGCTTATAAGGTTTATAAAGAGAGTATTGATGAAGCAAATGATCTTGAAAAATATGTAAATGCGTATAAATATATGAGTAATGATGGTGATGTGCTTCAATTAATGGAATTACATAAAAAAGTATTAAAATGGGCTTGTGATGTAGCTTTTGATAAAAATACAAATTATGGAAAGCGTAATTTATTTTTTTATGAAAAGTTTAGTAATCCTGAAGAAACTGACAGTTCAATTGATGAAGAATTAGAATATATACGAAAGGTTAATAAGAATGAAATAAAGAATGAGAATGATATATTTTATAATTTTGATTTTTTACATCCTGGAAAAGTGTTATTAAAATTAATGTATAGTGGTGATAGTGATGATATAATGAAAAACTCATATATATTAGGATTACCTGCAACAGTAATATTATTATCTGTTTTTGTTATATTAGTAGTAATAGCTGTATTATTTTATAAATATACTAAACCAATATATGCTAGAGTTAAAGAAGTTTTTGTATTAGTTGTGTACAATATTGCTAGTATATTTGATTCTAGTATAAGTCCTAAATACATTATAACAGATCTTTTAAATAATCTTAGAGAACAAATAGCAAAACAAGCTAGGAATGACGCAATTGTTAAGAATGATAATACATTAGGTGATAAAGAAGTTAAGAATGTTGATGATGCTAAGGGTATTGATGATGTTAAAAAGGAGGTTAAAGGGGATAAGGATGTTGATGATGCTAAGGANGATAAGNANGATAAGGATGTTGATGGTGCTAAGGATGATAAGGAGGATAAGAATGATAAGGATGTTGATGGTGCTAAGGATGATAAGGAGGATAAGGAGGAGGCTAAGGAGGAGGCTAAGGAGGAGGCTAAGAATGATAAGGAGGAGGCTAAGAATGATAAGGAGGAGGCTAAGGATATTGATGATGCTAAAGAGAAGGCAAAACAGGTTTTAGGTGATAAAGCAAAAGAGGTTTTAGGTAATAAAGCAAACGAACTTTTAGGTAATAAAGCAAACGAACTTTTAGGTGATAAAGCTAAAGAGGCTTTAGGTGATAAAGCAAAATAGGTTTTAGGTGATAAAGCAAAAGAGGTTTTAGGTAATAAAGCTAAAGAGGCTTTAGGTGATAAAGCAAAAGAGGCTTTAGGTAATAAAGCTAAAGAGGCTTTAGGTGATAAAGCAAAAGAGGCTTTAGGTGATAAAGCAAAAGAGGTTTTAGGTAATAAAGCAAACGAACTTTTAGGTAATAAAGCTATGGGTAAATTAGGCAATAAAGCAAACGAACTTTTTACAAAATGATATAAGCATATAAACAATATAATTTATTTAATAAATGAGTTCGATAACAATATTAGATATTTTATTAAAAAACAAATTGGAATCTTTGGAAGAACCTAAATCAAGAAAGAAAGAGAAAGATCCTAATTTTCTAACAAAAGAAGAAAAGTTGTTTTTTTATAAAAATGGGATTAAACATTGAAGCTTTGATATGGTCAATTTATAAAATAAAAGGAAAATTACCTCAAGTAAAAGATTATGATACATCGTATAATGTAGCTGAAGACGAGTTTAAAGATGCTATTAATAAAATTAAGAAAAATAGAAAACAATTAAAGCATTTGAAAACTTTACCCATAGTAGTTCAACGAAGTGATGAATGGTTTGATATGCGTAAAAATATGTTAACAGCGAGTGATACATATAATGCTATCATTAAAAGTAAAACTTTGGTAAAAACTAAAGCTAAAAAGATTGTTAAACGTATTAAAGCTAAAGCATTAACGTGGGGTATAATGTTTGAACCTGTAGCAACTAATATTTATGCAAAAGAAAATAATGATATTAAGGTATATGATTTTGGTGTTATAAGATCAACAGATAAAGATATTGAGTTTTACGGAGCATCTCCTGATGGTATAACTGCTTTAGGTGTTATGCTAGAAATTAAATGTCCTATAAGTCGTAAGATACAAGAAGATTATGTTAAAAAAGAATATATGGCGCAAATACAAGGTCAAATGGCAGTATGTAAATTAACTGATTGTGATTTTGCAGAGTTTGAGTTTGAAATAGTGGAAACAAAAGAGGAGTTTTTAAAATTGGAAGAAAAGTATTGTGGTATAATTGTGGTTGATAAAGATGATGATTGTAAGTTTGATTTTTATACTGAAATTGGTCTTACACCTTTAGAATGTTATTTAAGTGCTTTGAACTTAAATGATGGAAACATAATTTATTGGAAGCTACGTAAGATGCAAGTCCAACGTATAGTTTTTGATAAAAATAATTGGAAAGAATATTATAAACCTAAGATATTAGATTTTTGGGAAACTGTTAATAATTATGAACATAGTGATGAAGATGACTTTCGTTCTGATAGTGATTAAGTATCACATCTATTAATTAATTCTAAATATGATTTACCATTTTCAGTTATTTTTGTGGGATTAATAGACTCATTAAGTTTTATTATATCATTTTGTGATATTGTTACTCTACCTATTTCGTTATTTACAACTAATTCTTCATTTATTCTATAACCAAAACCATATATATAATATTTTTCATCTTCTATTTCTGTATTAAATGTGCTTTTACATCTTGTATTGTATTGATTATCTTCAGGAACACTGAAGTCATCGGGAATTGTAAATGATTCTTCTTGTGGATCTTCAGGTTCTTCAGGTTCTTCACTTTGTTCAGGATACACAGGATCATCAACATTGAATTGACTGGCACATCCGCATACAATTTTCATATCTGTATTTGAGATTGATAAAGATCCTTTACATTTAATAAAACAATTAGCGTCATTTGATAATTTGAATTTTAACGAAAATTCTTTTAATTCATTATCATTACATATTTGCTCAGAACAATATAGTAAGTTTTGATAATAAGAAGCTGATTTAAAATACCGCATCATTTCCGTAATACCTGAAAAACACGGACGTTGTTTAAATAATAAATTAGTATTATCTTTTATTTTGATATTTCCTTCACTATCAGTTCCNTTTTGTTCTAAATTATANTAATCACANTTGGCTTGATATAATTCATCTTTATATTTNTCGTATAATGGGTATAATAATAACATTTGTGTTTTTATATTTNTTGCATTAACATCTGTATTTTTTTCAGTATCAAAATCACCATTATTATAGATGGCATATGCAGGAGTAAAATCCTTAGAGTNTTTATTATTAAAATAAATATCTTTGTANTATTTTTTAGATTCTTCTATATTATTTTCAATATAATATGGATGATGAATAAAAATAGCATAAACNGGTCCTNCCATTATACTATTTTTAATTATATTTTGATTTTCATCTNTATTAGGTGTTATTTTTTGNACTTTANTNTATAATTCAGGATTATGTTGTTTAAAATGATCTAGATCTTGTTTGATAGCATTATATATTGTTTGTCTGGTTATTAAATCTGTTATATCGTGGATAGCTGGAGATGTTCTTATAGGTATTTCGTTTTTAATAATTTCCAAAGGATTATTATATTCAGGTCTCCATTCTTCTTTTAAGAATCCTTGGGATTTAAAACAAAACGATGCTAACATAGGTTGGCTAACTGGATCTAGGGTTGGATCAGGATTGATGGAAGTAGTTGCATAACTATATTCACCGTAATTAAAATCTATAATATCGTTAGGTTCTGAATTACGTAGATCATAAATATCTTGAGTAAATGCTTCTTTAGTTTTACATAATATCAATGTAATTATAGTAGCTATAGCTATGATAGCTAATATTATTAATAATATTGTTTTCATTCTTATTATTATTATAAGATCTATTTATTTGGGATTATTAGGAACTATCTTGCCTTAAAGTAGGATTTGATGTATCGTTAAAAACTAGATTAGAACAGTTGTCACTAGCATCACACAATTTCAAATTATCAATATTAATTTTAAATTTTTTATCATCAGTAAATTTAATTTGATTACCTGTAATAGTATAAAAATCATATAAATTACTTAAATTATTATTATCAGCATTACCTAAAATACCATCATAATGCATATTTGAACTGGTAATATTACCAATATTACCAATCATACTAACATATGTATGCGTATCAATGTAGGTGCTAGCATCATTTTTAAAAAATTTATAAGATAAATCTAAATTACTGCTAAATTCATATGCAGATGCAGAATTATTATATATATTTGAAAGCCTGTCATTTTCGTTAATAACAGAATAAGAATCCTTAAGATATCTATATTCATTAGTGTCTTTAAGATTACTTAATTTTTCATCGGTATATGCTCTATTGGCACCTTTAACTAATTCACGTTGTTGGTCATTAAATAGTTTAGCACCAAAGATATTTGAAAGATCACGTTGGCTAGTAGATACATCGCTAATACTAAAATCTTTATCAAGTAATTTATCTTCTAGATCATTAGATAAACTAGGATTATCTTTAATAATTTCTAAAAGATTTTTGTAAAATGTATTGGATTCATCATATTTTGATACGTGCATAAAGTATAATACACCTATTATACCAACTGCTATAAGCACTATAAATATAAAAACTAAGAGAAAAATAGTATCTCCTTGCATTATTTATTTAGTATATTTATTTTAATTCAATGATCATATTTTCATTAATCTCATTGTTTGTATATTCATTTTCTGTAGGTTCGCCTCTAATGCTTTCTATTGATTGTTCTATATTATCTTCATCTATTTCTATCATTTCTTCTTCAGCATCTTTATTTTCTTCTATATAACCTCCAATATTTTTAACATCTTCTGTTGTTTCAACATCTTCTATATAACCACCAACGCTTTCAATATCTTCAGTGCTTTCAGCATCTTCTATTTCAATACCAATATTTTGAGTTTCTTCATCATTGTCTTCATCATTGTCTTCATCATTATCTTCATCATTGTCTTCATCATTATCTTCATCATTATCTTCATCATTGTCTTCATCATTGTCTTCATCATTGTCTTCATCATTGTCTTCATTATTATCTAAATCTTCAACTTCACCGCCTTTTATTTTCTTAGGCTTGTCAGGCTTTTCAGTCTTTTTAGTTTTCTTAGTTTTCTTGGGTTCTTTGACATCTTTTTTGCTCACATAAGACATAAATTCTTTATATAATTCTTCGTTTTTTTCAGTATCTTCAAAATAAATAGTATCATCGTCATTATCATCATTATCTGAAAAATGTTCAATACTATTAAGATTATTAGGTTCAATAGTATTAATAGTGTTATATTTCATATCTAAACTCATAGTATTTAATTCTTGTGATAATAATTTGAAAGTGTAAGGAATATCAACCTTTGCCATATTAAGTGTTGGTTTGGTGATAGGTGTTCCTTCGTGTTCATCGATAAGCATTGAAAATTTATCTGAACGTTCCATATAAGATTCTTTAATAAATGAAGATACACCATGTCCTAATAATACATCACGTTCCATTTCACCTAAACGCAGACCACCACTTTTACGTCTTCCGTGTGTTGGTTGTCTGGTCAAGAATTCTTTAGGAGCGAAAGCGCCGTGTCCTCTAGCATTAATTTTATCAGAAACCATATGTTTAAGGCGAAAATAATAAACGGGACCAATA
>JGI20159J14440_10002851_pt1 | contig 11411 bp, 11 predicted proteins | sample COG_09_FD_14440 | JGI IMG/M metagenome (IMG submission 14440) | reverse complement strand
TAAAAGAACAAAAAAAGTTATTATCTAATGGGGAACTAGTTCATTCATATCCACATTCATGGAGATCAAAAGCACCCCTTGTTCATAGAGCAACTCCGCAGTGGTTTATTTCAATGGAAAGTCATGGCTTGAGAAAAAAAGCATTAAAAGCTCTTGATGAAACCAAATTTTATCCAGACAAAGGTAGAGAAAGAATAAAAGCGATGATTGAAACAAGGCCAGACTGGTGTGTTTCAAGACAAAGAGTTTGGGGAGTTCCACTTCCAATATTTGTTCATAAAACTACTAAAGAAATTTTAGTAGATGATAATGTAAATGAAAAAATTGCGAGCATTTATGAAAAAGAAGGTTCTGATTGTTGGTTTTCTGATAATCCTCAAAGATTTTTAGGGGACAAATATAAAGCAGAAGATTATGAAAAAATAAGCGATATTGTTGAAGTTTGGTTTGATAGCGGTTGCACTCATGCATTTGTTTTGGAAAAAAGAGAAGATCTTCAATGGCCAGCATCAATGTATCTTGAAGGTTCTGATCAGCATAGAGGCTGGTTTCACTCATCACTTTTAGAATCTTGTGGAACAAGAGGTAGAGCACCTTATGAATCAATATTATCACATGGATTTGTTGTAGACGGCAAAGGTCTCAAAATGTCAAAATCTTTAGGTAACGTAATTGCACCTGAAGATATTTTAAAAAAATATGGTGCAGATATTTTAAGAATATGGGTTGCGTCATCTAATTATGCTGAAGATTTAAGAATTGATTATTCAATTTTAGAACAACACGCTGATTCATATAGAAAAATTAGAAATACATTTAGATATTTACTAGGTAACTTAAATGATGATTTCCGAAAAGTTGATATTGAAAAATTAGATTTAAATCAACTACCAGAGTTGGAGCAGTATATGTTAGATAGAGTTTATAATTTAAATAAAAACTTTAAAAACTATTTTAAATCATATGACTTTCATAATCTTTATAAAGAGCTTTTAAATTTTTGCACAGTAGAGTTGTCTGCATTTTATTTTGATATTAGAAAAGATTCTTTATATTGTGATCCAAAAAATTTCGAAAGAAGAGAAAGCTGTATCATTGTATTAAATATAATTTTAGAATCTTTAATTAAATGGTTTGCTCCTATACTTTCGTTCACTACAGAAGAAATTTATACACTCATAAATCAAGATAAAAAAAGTATACATCTAGAGAAATTTATAGAATTTCCTGAATCACTTAAAAATGAAAAATTAAATAAAAAATGGGGAGAGTTAAAAAAGATCAGAGATATTTGTAATATTAGTATTGAGACTAAAAGAGCAAGTAAAGAAATTGGATCAAGTCTTGAGGCAAGTTTAACAATAAATTTAGGTGAAAAATTATTTGACATTACAAAAGATATAGATTTTTCAGAATTATGCATCACTTCTGTAGCAAAAGTTAATAAAACAGACTCAGCTGAGATTAGTGCTGTGTCAACAAAAGCAGAAGGAGAAAAATGCCCTATATGTTGGAAAATTAATAAAAATGGATGTGAGAGACATCCTGTTTAGAAATTGTAAATGTTTAAAATAAATTTTAAAAAAATCTTGCTTAACTTTACAATAATCACTTTAATTTTTTTTATAGATAGAATTTCAAAAAATTATATTTTAAAAATTGCAGAACAAGAAAGTTTAGTTGATATATATATTAACTCGTATTTGAATTTTTATCTAATTTGGAACAAAGGAATTGCTTTTGGTTTATTTTCTTTTGATCAAAATCTTATCTATAATTTTGTAACTTTAATTATCGTTGTAATTTCATTTGTAATAATAATTTTAGTAATAAAAACTAATGGTATTGAGAGGTATTCATTTACTTTAGTTTTTGGGGGAGCTATTAGTAATCTTTACGATAGGATGTATTATAAGGCAGTCCCAGATTTCATAGATTTTCATATTGCAGAATATCACTGGTTCGTGTTTAATATGGCAGATATATTCATTACACTAGGTATTGTATCAATTATACTAATAGAAGTTTTAAAAAAATATAAATGAAAAAAACTAAAATCATATTTCAAATACTTTTTTTGACTATTTTTTTGACAAACTGCGCAAGTGTTAAAAGAGGCATAGAAGGGGAGAGAATTAGCAAGGGAGAAGAATTCTTGATAGAAAAAAAAAATTCACTTGAAATCCCTCCAGATTTTGGAGACTTACCACTCCCCAAAAAAAATAATGATGAAAATGATATATTATTAAATGAAGAAACAAATATTGAAAAACTTTTTAAAAAAAATAAAAACGTAGAGGTTTCAAAAACAACTAATACAAATACAACAACAGAAAAATCAATCTTAAGAAAAATCAAGAAAAATTAGTGATAACAAAAAATATTAATTTTAAGAATTTTCAAATAAAAAAAAATCTTCTTAAGGTTAAAAAAGATCTTAAGTTACTCTTAAAAGAAAATAATACTGTACTTAAATCACTTAGTACTTCTTATAAAAATACTTACAAAGTTAGAATGATTCAAAAATTTAAGAATCGTGATAATATTAGAATTATTGGTATGGGTGGTTCAATTTTAGGAGCAGAGTCTATTTATGATTTTTTAAATAATAAAATAAAAAAAAAATTTACTTTTATAAACAACCTTGAGCCAAAAATTAAAAAATATAATAGTAAAAAAAAAAATATCAATTTGATTATATCCAAGTCTGGAAATACACTTGAAACTATTTCAAATGTAAATGTTTATTTAAAAAAAAAAGATAAGAATATTTTTATCACAGAAAATAAAAATAGTTATTTAAATAACCTAGCCAAAGATCTAAAAGCAGAAATTATTCACCACAATAATTTTATAGGAGGACGTTATTCTGTGTTGTCAGAAGTTGGCATGTTACCTGCAGAATTAATGGGACTAAATTCAAGAAAATTTAAACAATTAAATAGTTTAATTAAAAATAAAAATTTTATTAACCATCTAATAGCAAATGTGGCAAATACACTTTATTTTTTAAAACAAAAAAAACTAAATTCAATAATTCTAAATTATGATGAGAAATCAAATAATCTATTTAAATGGTATCAACAATTAGTAGCCGAAAGTCTAGGAAAAAAAAATAATGGTATACTTCCAATAATATCGACCATGCCAAAAGACAATCATAGTTTGATGCAACTTTATTTAGATGGACCCAAAAATAATTTTTTTACCTTCTTTTTTGTTAGAGAAAATAATTCTGATAAAATTGTTAATAAAAATATACTTTCTACACATAACTTCTTAAAAAATAAAGATTTAAACCAAATAATATTTTCACAAAAATTAGCTACAGAAAATGTATTCCTTAAAAAAAATATACCCTTTAGAAGTTTTGAAATTATTAAAAGAGATGAAAAATCTCTAGGCGAACTTTTTTGTTTTTTTATTTTAGAAACTATTTTAATAGGTAGGGCCTTAAAAATAAACCCATACAACCAGCCTGCTGTAGAATTAATTAAAAATGAGACTAAGAAAATTTTACTTTAATTAAATTTACCAAAAATAACTTTCGATATTCCATAGGTTTTTTCTTCTATAATTCTAAATTCTTTTGGAAAACTATCTTCTTCATTTTTTTGTCTATGGATGATTATCACACCTTCATTATTTAATATTTTTGAATTTAATATTTGTAACAACATTAAATTGAGACTTTTTTCTTTATAGGGTGGATCCATAAAAATTATATCAAACTTTTCTTTAAAATTTTTATAGTCTAATGTCTTCAATATATCTTTTTCTATAACAATTGCTTCTTTCTCATAATTTAAGCTTGAAATATTTTTTTTTAAAATTATTAAAACTTCCTTATAATTCTCAACAAATGTTGATTTAGCTGACCCTCTTGATAAACATTCTAGTCCGAATGATCCGACACCTGAAAATAAATCTAAAATATTTGAATTTTCAAGCCCAACATTAAATTTGTTAGAATGAGCAACTATATTAAAAATTGATTCTTTCGTTAAATCTTTAAGTGGACGTGTTGCCTTATCTTTTGGCTGAAGAATTTTTTTACCACGGTATTTTCCTGAAATTATTCTCATTCATTTATTACTTTATGACCAATATCTTTTCGATAGAAACCTTTATTCCAATTTAAAGAATTAATTGAATTAATTACCTTTTTTCTTGCGTCTAAAAAATTTTCAGACAAACAAACAAAATTTAATACTCTTCCACCTGAAGCATAGATTTTATTCTTTTTTTTTGTAGTTCCCGCATGAAAATAGTATTCATTTACATTACTTTGAATTTTATCTAAATTGTCAATCAATACGTTTTTTTCATATTCATCTGGATACCCTTTTGAACAAAGGACAATGCATAAGCTTTTTTCTTTTTTCCACTCTAATTTTATTTTGTTAAGTGTTTGGTTGCAACATGCTAAAAGAATTTGTAATAAATCAGTCTTTAGTTTTGGTAAAATAGTTTGACACTCAGGATCTCCCATTCGAACATTATATTCAATTAAAAAGGGTTCATCCTTAATAATCATTAACCCCACATACAAAAACCCCTTATAGTTTGTTCCAATATCCTTCAAGCCTTTGATTGTTGGATTTATTATTTTTTTAATAATTTTATTTTCCAACTCTTTATTAATTAATCTCGAAGGTGAATAGGCCCCCATTCCTCCAGTATTTTTTCCAAAATCACCCTCTAATACTCTCTTATGATCTTGTGCGGTTTCAAAATTTTGAATTGTTAATCCATCAGTTATGATGAAATAACTCATCTCTTCACCTTTTAAAAACTCTTCAATTAGTAAATTTTTTGCTACTCCAAATTTTCCATTAAATATTTCTTTAGTAGCTAATTCTGCATCACTTTTGTTGTTGCAAATATAAACACCCTTACCCGAAGCTAGTCCATCAGCTTTTATAACTATAGGATAATTAGTTTCTTTTATAAATTCTTCAGTCTCTTTAATGTTATTAAATATTCCAAATTTTGCAGTTGGAATTTTGTATTTTTTACAAAGCTCTTTAGTGAATATTTTAGAACCTTCAAGTTGGGAGGCTACTTTATTTGGTCCAAAAACCATGATGTTATTTTTTTCAAAGAAATCAACTATCCCATCAACTAGTGGTTTTTCAGGACCTACTATCATAAGGTCAATTTTATTAGATGTTATAAAATTTTTTAATTCTTCAAAATTTTCTATATTTAAAGATACATTTTCAGCTAAATATGAGGTTCCTGCATTACCTGGAAAACAGTATATTTTTTTAATGTCTGGTGATTTATTCAATGAAACACAAATTGAATGTTCTCGCCCACCACTTCCAATTATTCCAACTTTCATATAGAGATACATATAAACTAAAAATGAATAAAAAATTAGCTAAAATAAAATATTTACCAAATAATTTTGAAATTCTTGAGCAAGGAGATCATGTTATCTGTGCAATATCAGGAAAGTCTATTAACTTGGAGTATTTAAATTACTGGAATGTGGATCTTCAAGAGCCGTATTATTCATACAAGGAAGCTGCAATAAAGAAAGAGAACAACTAAATATATTTAGTTTTGATCACTTCCATCGATTGTGAGACCATATCCATTGATCTGGATTTTGTAAGATCATTNTTTCTAATAATGAATTTAATTTTAAAGTGATCGTATCAATAGTTTCATCTTCTGAAAAATTAATAGGTGCATGCACTGTAAGCCTAAAATCTATGTCTTCAATTCGTTCAATATATATTGGAACTATTTTACATCTAAATTTTTTAACAAATTGGGCTGGTATAGTTGTTGTTAAAGCTTCATTTTTGAAAAATTTTGATAAAATTCCTTCTGAGACTCTTTGATCAATCATTAGTGCAATTGAAGAACCTTTTTTAAATAACGAGAGAAGTTGCCTTGTTCCAGAAGAACCTTTTTTAATTTGGTTTTTACAAATATATTTTTTCCGAATTTTTTCCATAAAATAGTTTAAAAATTTATTATTAAGAGGCCTATAAATTGCAGCCAGGTTGATGCCAGATTTTTCAATTTGCATAGCCATTAATTCAAAGTTATTAAAATGCCCAGAAACAAATATAACTCGTTCGTTATTTTCTTTTAATTCATCAAGGATTTGTTGGCCTTTTATTTCTATATTGTTTTTAAATCTAAATTCACTCAAGAACATATATTCAGCAAGAATTCTTCCATAATTTCCCCACATTGTTCTAGAAATTTTATTTATTTCACTGTTACTTAAATTAGGAAGTGCTTTTAGGATGTTTTTATTTATAGTTTTTTTTGATCTAAAAAATGGACCCAATAAACTAAATATTATCTTAGAGAAATTAGATGCCATCTTTAATCCTAGTACTTTAAATAAAATAAAAAATATTGAAATAATCAAAAATTGAATAAAATATTTTATTAATTTCATATAATAGTTTTTATCAAATCTATTAATTCTTTTTCTTTTTTTAAAACAAGCTCAATTTCTAAAAAGTTTATTCCTTTACTAATTCTTGGGTTGAGCTTTACGTGGTCTTTTTCTGTTGTCATAATCTTGGCTTTTAGCTTTTTTGCTAAGTTCTTTATATTGTTTATTTCGCTTAAATTATACTGATAATGATCTGGAAATATAATTTCTTTAATTATATTGAAATTATTATTAACTAATGTTTTTTTAAAACTTTCAGGATTCCCAATTCCAGAAAAAATTACATATTTTTCTTTTCTATCAAATTTTTCAATTTTCATTGGTTTATAAAATGTTTCAAAAATCTTTATTTTTTTATTAAATTTCTTTATTAGTGGTTTTAATTTAGAAATATTTTCATCATTACCATTAAGGAAAACTGCGTCATATTTATTTAGACTTTTTAATTTTTCCCTCAAAGGACCAGCTGGAATTAAAAAACCATTTCCAAAAAAGGTTACTTTATTAAAACAAACAAATTTTAAGTCATAGTTTATTGATATATCTTGAAGTCCATCATCAAATACCACTATATCTATATTGTCTTTGATGGCCTGTTGGATTGCATACTTTCTATCCTGAAAGCAATATAATTTAGTTTTTTTTGTAAGTATTTTTTGCTCATCAGCTTGATCAGCATACCATTTTTTTATGGTTGCAGTTCTTGGGTTAATTTTTTTTAAGATCTGGTTAATTTTAATAGTCAAAGGTGTTTTTCCAGTACCTCCAACATATATATTTCCAACACAAATACTTTTAATATTTTGGTATTTTTTTTGGGTTCTAAAACTTAATATAAAGTTATTTAAAATGAATGGTACCGTAAAGGGTAATAACAAATATGATATAATATTTGGTTTTTTGTAATCCCAAAAACTAGGTTTTTTTAATTTCATCGTTCTTGATAAGTAAATTTATTTCTTTAAATGTATTGTTTAAAACTTTATTACCCAAATTGTTTATTTTTGACTTAATATTTTTGTAATTATTTTTTTTATCCAACAAGATTCTAATGATTTTTATCATTTGGTTTATATTTTTAACTTTATTAGATATTTTGAATTTTCTTAATAAATCGTATATTTCCTCAAAATTCCAAACATTAGGACCATGCACTATATTACAGCCATATCTAGCTGCCTCTAAAGGGTTTTGTCCACCATGCTCTATCAACGATCCACCTAAAAAAACAATCTTGTTAACCTTAAAGAAAGATTTTGTTTTTCCATAAGAATCTACCAAATATATATCTGTATTTTTATTGATTTTATTTTTTGAATTATGGACGTGCGTATTGAGGTTTAATTTTTTCATTTCATTTTTAATTTTATCTATTCTTTCAACGTGTCTGGGTATAATTATTGTTAATAAATTCTTATATTTAGATTTAAGCTTTTTATGAACTTGCGCACAAAATTTTTCTTCACCATCATGTGTGCTTGATGCACACCAGATTGTTCTAGAGAGAAATTGTTTTTTTAAATTATGATTTAAAGTGTATTCTTCTTTTTCACTTTGAGAGTATTTTAAATTTCCAATATATTTAATATTTTTAGCTCCTAATATTTTGAGGTATTTTTTTGATTGCTCGTTTGAAGTAAGACAAGTGTCAAAACTTTGAAATATTTTTCTTGAGATACTGGGTATTTTAAACCATCTTGTAAAAGATTTTTTAGTTATTCTCGCATTAAGTAGAATTAAAGGGATAGTTTTTTTTTTAATACTAACTATCATATTGGGCCAGATTTCAGAGTCTACAAAAATGGCAATTGATGGCTTCCAATATTCCAAAAATTTTATACTATTAATCTTAGTATCTATAGGAAAAAATTGGTGAATAGTTTTTTTTAATTTCAAGTTAGTTAAGATTTTTGAAGAACTTAATGTATTAGAAGTTATCAAAATCTGCTTTATTTTTTTATTTTTTTCTAATTTTTCGACTACAGGAATTATACTTAAAATTTCGCCTACACTTGCACCATGAATCCATATCAACTTACCCTTTANTTTTTTTTTAGAAAAAAAACAAAATTTTTCTTTGAATCGTATTGAATCTTCTTTTTTTTTAAATAATCTATAAATAACAATTATAGGCGATAGAATAAAAATTATATTTATTATTATTCTATAAATAAAAAGCATTAGACTTTTCTTATTTGTTTCTCATAAAAATTTTTATATATAGGTGAGTTTTCTAATAATTCTTCGTGTTTTCCTTCAGCAACAACTTCTCCTTTATCTAATACAAATATCTTTTCTGAATTTAAAATTGTTGAAAGTCTGTGTGCTATTACAAGTGTTGTCTTGCCTTTGGTTAGATGGTTTAGTCCCTTTTGTATTTTATCTTCTGTTTCTGCATCTAAAGATGATGTTGCTTCATCTAATAGAATGATAGGAGTACTTTTTAAAATAGCTCTTGCGATAGAAAGTCTTTGTTTTTCGCCACCTGATAGTCTCACACCATCTTCACCAATTTGAGTATTATATTTTTCTGGAATTTTTTCTATAAAATCACTTGCTTGAGCTTCTTCTAATGCATTTATAATATTTTCATTTGTCGCCGCTGAGTTGGCATAGGCTATGTTATTTTTAATTGTATCATCAAATAATGTTGTGTCTTGACTTACTAGAGAAATATTTTTTCTTAAAGATTTAATTGTTGAATTATAGATTGACTGATTATCAATTAAAATATCCCCTTCAGTACAGTTAAAAAACCTTGGGATCAAATTTAGTATAGTAGATTTCCCTGCACCACTATGCCCAACTAATGCATTCATTTTTCCACCTAGTATTTCAAGATTTATAGATTTTAATACATTCGTCGTACTATTTTTATATCCAAATGTTACATTTTTGAATTTTATATTGCCTTTGTTTACCTGTAATTCAACAGCATTCTGTTTTTCTGAAATTTTATTCTCTATATCTATTATGGGTAATATTCTCCTAGCAGCAGAAATTCCTTGATTTATTCCCATATTTAAAGTCGCAAGCGACCTTACTGGCTGNTATGCCATCATCATTGCAGCTAAAAAAGAAAAAAAGTTATTTATTTCAAGCTCACCTTCAAGAATTAATTTTCCTGAAAACCAAATTAAGGATGCTATCATTATGCCAGTAAGTGTTTCCATGATTGGTGTAGCTCGCATAAAAACAAAAGCCATTTTTTTTGTTTTATCTTTTAGTGAGCTTATAAGAGATAAAAGTTTTTTTTGTTCGCTGACTTCTTTTTGAAATATTTTTATTAATTTATGATTTTTAAAAATTTCCATCAAATGAGTCGTAAGAAGACCAGAGTCTACCTGAGATTCTGTAGTGACTTTTCCCATTCTTTTACCTAAATTTTTTGAAACAAATGAAGCAAAGGGTATCATTATAATTGCTACTAAAGACAGTTTCCAGTTTTGATTAAACATTACAATAAGCAATGCAATTAGAGTTAAACTATCTTTAAAAAGATTTAATATTACTGTTGAAACAAGATTTGTGATCAATCCTGTATCAAAATTTATATTTGATATAAATTTTCCTGAATGCTTTTCATCAATAAGATCTGAATCTGCATCAATTAATTTTCGTGTCATATCTGATTGAATAATAGCTCTCAGTTCGTGTCCCACAGTAATCATGGTTGTCTTTGATGCATAAAGAAAAATACCCTTCATTGCAAAAGCTATTACAATTAGGCCAGGTATAATTAATAATAAACTTTGATCTTTATCAATAAAGAGTTTTTTTATTGCTGGATCAAGTAACCAAGCTATTGAAGCGGTACTTCCAGCAACTATTAATGAAAAAAAAATTGATAATAAAATTTTATATCTAAATTTTTTTGTATAAGTTTTATAAAGTCTTTTTAAAATTTCAAAATTACCCATTAGATAAATATTTTTCCTATAAGAATATTAATTAACATAACAAAACCTAAGAAGTTATTACTTTTAAAAATCTCAAAACAATTTTTTGGATTTTTAAAATTTATTTTATAAACTTGAAAATATAGTAGATGAGTTATTGGAATTAATAAAAAAATATAAAATAAATAATTAAAATTCATAAGAAATCCTAAAATAATTAATGAAGATATAAATGATAGGTAACATAATAACAGAAATTTTTTTGGGTTTTTTTTAAACTTAATAGATGTTGATTTAACCCCTATTATTTCATCATCCTTTATATCTTGAAAGCCATATACAGTGTCGTATCCTAGTGTCCAAAATATGGCTCCTAGATAAAAAACAATAGAAGCAATACTTATTTCACCTATTATTGACGCCCATCCTAAAATCAAACCATAGTTAAATGTTATTCCTAAAAATAGTTGTGGCCAATAAGTATACCTCTTCATCAAAGGATAGCTAAATGCTAGAGGCATGGATCCTAATGCTAAGATTATTGTTAAAGTATTGAAGTTTAATAAAACTAATAACGCAATTATGCATAAAAAAACTGCGTAAGCTAAGCCCAGTTTTATGGACACCTTTCCAGACGCTATAGGTCTGTTTTTTGTTCTAGACACTTTTTTATCAAATTCTTTATCTAAAATATCGTTCACTATGCACCCGGCAGATCTCATTAAAACTGACCCAAGAAAAAATAAAATTAAATAAAAAAAATAACCATTTAGATTATTTGAGAAGTCATAAGCAAGGCTTAAACCCCATGCGCACGGCCAAAACAAAAGCATAAAACCAATTGGTTTTTTTAATCTTGTTAGTTCGATAAAAAGATTTAAATGTTTCATAATAATTTACTTGTAAATAGCAAAGGCTAGTTTCATAATCAAATTGATTCGCATGAATATAGATTACACAGTTACAGCGTTAATGTTTCCAGCTATACCTTTACTTATGAACATCTATAGTAATAGATTTCACTCATTAAGTAAGCTTATTAGGCAACTTCATGACGAGCATGTGTACGAAAATCACATTCCTCC
>JGI20159J14440_10002844_pt1 | contig 11423 bp, 11 predicted proteins | sample COG_09_FD_14440 | JGI IMG/M metagenome (IMG submission 14440) | reverse complement strand
TTTCTTTACCTATATTTGAGTGATAAAAAAAACAAAGGTCTCCTTTTTTCATTCCTCTTAAATTTTTAGCTGCCTGGTAATTTCTTACTCCATCCCAAGGAGCACCCTTAGCGCCAGCTTTTTTTTGTTGATCAATTGACCAAACATTAGGCTCAGATTTCATTAACCAGTAGTTCATCTAAACTAATCTCCATTGTTTACTTACTTTTTTAAATATAATACTTTTATAATATACTATTTCTACAAAACATGTATCCCACAACTTACCTCACATTTACTTTTATTAAAAAGTGTTTATGTTTTGGTTACAGAAAAAATTTTTTAAAATGCACTCAAAAATTAAATACTATTTAATAGTCTTTTTCATATTACTTTTTGTATTGCTATTGTGTGCAGAATATTTTGTTAGAACAACAGCACCCGCATTAAATAAAAAAGATGATTTGGTAGGCTGGAGATTAATTAAAAATTTAGATCTTAAATTTAATGTTAAAGATTTATTAGGTAACAAATATTTAGTAAATTTTCAAACTAACGAAAGAGGCTCTAGATTTTATGGAAATGAAAAAGATACAGAAATAAAAATTTTAGCCATTGGTGATTCAATGACTAATGGCCCTTATGCAAGTAATGATGAAACATGGTTTTCATATTTTGCCCAAAAACTTGAAATTAAATCAAATAAAAAGATTTATGTAGAGGCAATAGGGTCAGCAGGTTATGGTAATTTTCAACAATATTTATTGGCAAAAGAAATATTAGAAAATTATAATCCAGATTTTGTAATTTTGCAGTTATGTTCAACAAATGATTTTTACAACAATTCATTTGAGTGGGAAAGTGATGGTATTATTCGTACTCAATACGTTAGACGTCCATATTTAGTAAATAATAAAATCAAGTATTATGATGGTTACTTAAAATATATTTATAGATCCTTTATTTATGAAAATATTCGAATTGTAAACCGAGTTGACTGGATTGTGGTTCTTGTTCAATCTATATTTTATAGTCTTATTTTCGATATAAAATCTGCAGAAGACATAGTTAAAAATCAAGATAATTTAAATAAATACAAAAAGAATTCAATTTCAACAACCGAAACTATTTTTTTTAAATTAAAAAACTTATTTCCCGATATAGATTTATATATTTTTGATGCGTGCAAAGATGGTCATATTTATCCAAATAATGAATGGATAAATATTTCAAAAAAAAATGGTTTTATTCCATTAGATTTTTTTAAAGAATTAAATTTCAAAAAAACAAGTTATTTTATAGACGGTGGACACTTAAATAAAAATGGAAATAAAATTTTAGGAGAAGAGTTATTTAAGAATTTTATGAAAAATCGGTAAATAAAGCAGTCTATAAGCAATAAATATTCTTCAGTTAGTTGTTTGTTCAATGGTTAATTCTTGATATTTTTATAAGGCTAAAAGCTACATTAAAAAAATCTTGGATAAAATTAATTTTGCTTTGATCTACATGAGTCCACCTAAGAGGTAAATCTTTAATTTTTATATTTAATTTTTTTGCAATTACGCATATTTCAATATCATGCATATAATCATGTATTGAAATCTTTCTAAAAATATTTCTTGCTGTATTTAATTTATATAATTTAAATCCACATTGAGTATCAGAAATTTTTATGTTAAAAAAAAATCTAATTGCAAATTTAAATATAATACCAACAATCTTTCTTAAAGTTTTTTTTTTTACAATTGATAAAGGGAGGTTCCTTGAACCAAAGTAAATAAGATTATTTTGATCTAAATATTTTTTTTGAATCCATTTTATTAATTGAAAATTAGACACAGAACAATCTGCATCAGTTGTAAGAACCCAATCATTCTTTGCAATTTGCACACCTCTTTTGAGAGCATATCCTTTGCCCATATTTTTATTATAGCTTATTAATTTAACTTTAATATTTTTATTGTTCTTAAATTCTTTCTTGATTACTGATAAGGTACGATCTGAACTACCATCGTTAACAAAAATATATTCTTTTTTCAAAAATTTATTTGATTTTTCAAATTTTATTATATCTATAAAAGTTTTTCTTAATCTTTTTTCTTCATTATAAACAGGATAAATTATAGAAACAGACTTAATCATTTTTAGCTAAAACATAAATTGAAATACCAAATGGCAGGTTAAAATATTTTATAAAATATTTCTCTGATGCGAATATGATGTAGCACAATTTATTTAATATGAAGTTTGGGGTTGTCTCTACTTGTTTTATATAATCTCTTTTTAAAAATTTATTTAGCATTGTCATTATTATAATTGGTATGCATAAAAATGTATTAAAGTAAGAAATATTTTCCACTTTAAAACCACTTAATTCTGTTTTAAGAAGTTCTTTATTATACCTTCTGTAATGTCCTAATACCTTATCTTTTTTACTAAATAAAAATTGATAAGCAGGAACAGTAATTAAAATATGCCCATCTTTTTTTAGAAATTTTTTTAAATCTTTCAATAGTACTTTAGGTTGCTTTACGTGTTCTATTACATCAGCCAATAAAATTAAGTCATAAGATTTTTTTTTTATTTTAAGTGTTGAATATAAATTTTTAATTTTTTTTTCTTTTTTAATAATGGCTCTTGCATATTTATTTTTTTCATGAATATCTACTAGACCATATTTACTTAACATATCCAAATTAACACCACTACCAGCTCCAAAATCTAAAATATTATTTCTTTTTTTTAAATTTATACTAGAAATTATTTGGTCTATTATTTTTTTACGAGCTTGAAACCACCAATGTTTTTTTTGATTTTTTATTTGGCGTGAAAAAGTTTTATTGTCCATTGATTCTATTTAAATTAATACTCTAATTTCTAAATAATGTAACTTATTTAAATAACAAATTATTGTTTAAGCAAATTTTTTTAAAAAAAACTTCATTAAAATTTCTTGCCCAATGATAATAGAAATCTCTAGTAGATTTATTGATACATACATAATGAAGATTAGATGGTTGATAAATATAATTCTGATAAGTGCCTAAATTTTTAAAAAAATTAAAAATAATAAAGATCGAAATGATTGTAGAGAAAATAAGCCTACTTTTTTTTTGAATCGATTGAAAGAAGATGGCTATTAAAAGAAAAAAAATTGGAATAAAATATATATTATAAGAAACGTTGTATCTAAAATTTGTAATTGCCGATAAAAATAAAGTCATCAGCATTAATAAAAATATATAAATAAAATTATGATTAAACCCCTTATCTTTGTTGTTAAGGAATATTTTATAAAAACAAACTATTGTTATAAATAGTAAAATAAAAGAATAAATTAAATTAAAATTAAAATCTCTAATCAAAAGAGCAAACATTTCATAAACTAAATTTGAAGACATTCCCTTGTCTAGAAATGGTGAATAAATTTTAAGAAAATAAAATGGATTTGTCAGACTAAAAATAATTCTAAAATCAATTTTGATTAAGTCATAAATACTAAATAATTTTAATAAACATACATGAAATATGGAAAGTGAAATAATAATAGTAAAAATATTGTACAGATATTTATTAGAAATATTTTTAACTTTACATATATAAAAAACTGTCAGATACATAATTAAAAAATAGGCACCAAAACAAATAAAGTCAAAGTACCCCACTCCTGTTGATGAATTTACAAAATTATTCAAATAAATTTGAAAAATGAAATAAAGTAAAATTAAAAATAATAAGAAATAATTTAAATTTACTTTTGTAATTTTAAATAATAAAAAATTATTTTCAGAAATTTCATTTCTTTTTTCATAAGAGCTATAAAATATAAAAAAGAAAAATAAAAACATATATAGAAAAATTATTTGTACTTTAGCTAGTAATGAAAGAATCATGAATAAGCTAACCAAAAAAAGATTGATAAATTTTGGATTGTTAATGAAGTCTAATAAAAAATAAGCAGATATAAGAAAATAACAAACAGCAACAATGTCTGTTCTTAAGATTATAAAATTTGCTAAAAAAGTTTCTGAAATAATTATAAAAAAAATCGTAAGAATTTTATAATACTTATCAATATTAAAAATACTCAATATTTTATAAATAAAAATAACTGCCACAAAATGGATTATGGAATTAGCTATTCTCGAAACAATATACAATTTTTGTAAAGCTAATTCTGGATTATCAAGCCTCACAAGTAAAGTAATGTTTGTAATTAAACTATGATCAAAAAAAGAAAAAACTTTATAAAGTAGACCATAAGTAAGAAAATGAGAGTAGGAGGTCAGATCTTGAAAATCTGGGTATTGATTAGAAACCAATTGTAAAGAATTATGAATAACAGTTAAATCAAAATCAATAATAGAAGTATAATCTTGATGTATGCTTTGAAAAATAGTTGTAGAAATTAAAATAATAAATAATAAAATGAATAAAAAAAGTTCATTTTTTAAAAATTTTTTCATAAAATATAATTTTTATAATTTTACTTAAGTTTCGCTGAACAAACACAATAATTATTCATTAAAATCTTAATAAAGTAATTAACTATATAAGCAAAATATGTAATATATCACTAAATCTAATGAATTATTCAATTTCCATTATTCTCCCTATTTTAAATGAAATCAACTCTTTAAAAAAGACCTTATTGATTATAAATAAAATAAAAGTTGATAAGGAGTTCATAGTTATTTATTCAGAAAAATTAACTAAAAATTCAGTAAAAGATGAAATTAACTCTTTAAAAAAAAAATATAAAAATTTTAGATGTTTTAAGCAGATAAAACCTTTTGTTGGTGGAGCAATTGATCTTGGTATTATAAAAGCTACAAAAAAACATATAGCATTAATGGCATCAGATATGGAAACAAACCCCTACGAATTAAAAAATATGATAAATGTTAGTTCAAAAAATAATAAAAGCATAGTTTCTGCAGATAGATGGATAAGTAATAAAGGATTTAGTGACTACGGTGTTATAAAGTTTTTAGCTAACTTTACTTTCCAAAAACTACTTAAAATTTTTTTTAATTATAATATTTTAGATTTTACTTTTGCTTATAGAGTATATCCAAAAAATGCCTTAAAAAATCATAGGATTAAAGAATTGAGACATGGTTTTGCTTTAGAAACTTTATTAGCTCCTATGAAAAAAGGATTTAAAGTTATTACTTTACCTGCAAAATGGAAAAAAAGAGTAGAAGGTAGCTCTTCTATCACTGCAGATAGCTACATATCTTACTTAAGGGTTTTCTTTAGATATTTATGATCTATAAGGCAATTATCACAACCATAATAATAAAATGAAAAAATTAAAAAAATTTATTGTTTGTACTTCTATAAATAAGCCAACATTGGCTGTTAAAAAATTTGATGTAATGAAAGATTGGCAGTTAGTTATTGTGGGAGACAAAAAAACTCCTAAAAACTATAAACTAAAAAACGGAATTTATTTATCTCCAAAAAAACAGGAAAATATTGATAAAAAACTTTCTGATTTAATTGGATGGAATTGTATACAAAGAAGAAACTTTGGTATTCTTTATGCCTGGAAAAATGGAGCAGATATTGTTGCGGTAGTTGATGATGATAATATTCCTTATAAAGATTGGGGTAAAAAATTATTAATAGATAAAAAAACTAAAACAAATTTTTATAAAACAAACGCACCCGCTTTTGATCCAATTTCTGTCACAAATCATAAAAATTTATGGCATCGAGGTTTCCCTATTCAGATATTAGACAAACGTAAAGATGCAAAAAAACAAATAAAAATAATCAAAGCAGATATTCAAGCTGATTTTTGGAATGGAGATCCTGATATTGATGCCATTTGCAGAATGGAACATCATCCAATTTGCAAATTTAAAGAAAAATATTTTCCCTTATCTTCAAACAAGGTGTCTCCTTTTAATTCACAAAATACATTTATTTCAAAAAAAGTTTTACCTCACTATTTTTTATTTCCACATATTGGTCGTATGGATGATATCTGGGCATCGTATTACGTTCTCTCCAAAGGATTTAAAGTTGTCTATAACAAAGCATCAGTTTTTCAAAAAAGAAATGAACATGATCTAACCAAAGATATGTTGAAAGAATTTATTGGTTATGAAAATAATTTAAATTTAGTTAAAGATCTTAAAAAAAATATTAACAATATTAATTCTTATATTCCTGAAAGATCTAGACTAGCGTTTTTGAGATACCAAACACATTTTAAATAATATAATGAGTAAAAGAATATTAGTAACTGGTGCTGCTGGTTTTGTTGGAAGAAGATTAGTTGGGTTTATGCTTGAAAAAGGATATGAGGTGGTAGCAGTTGATAATATTGCACCATTAACAGGTGGTATAGATCCAAATCAAGGTTGGCCCTTATATAACCCTAAAGATTACAAAAATTTTACCTTTCATAAAATAGATTGTAGAGCTTGGTTTACAAAAAATTTAGATCAAAAATTTGACTATGTATTTCATCTTGCCGCAATGGTAGGTGGAAGAGAAATTATTGAAAATAATCCTTTAATAGTTGCTGAAGACCTATCAATTGATAGTCATTTTTGGCAGTGGTGTAGCAAAGCAAAACCTGAAAAAGTTGTTAGCTTCAGTTCATCTGCTTGTTATCCAATAGAACTTCAAAGACATGATAACAATAGATTGCTAAAGGAAGAAGATATTTCATTTGAAAAAAATATAGGAATGCCAGATATGACATATGGTTGGGCTAAACTTACATGTGAATACTTAGGCCAGATAGCGTTTCAAAAATACGGGATTAAGTCTATATGTTATCGTCCATTTTCAGGCTATGGGGAAGATCAAGACTTAAATTATCCATTCCCCAGTATTTGTAAAAGAATATTAATAAATAAAAATAGTAAATTAATTAATGTTTGGGGAAGTGGAAATCAATCAAGAGATTTCATTTACATAGATGACTGTATAGAGGGTGTTTATAAGACTATGGATAAAATTAATGATGGTTCAGCTGTGAATTTATCAACAGGTAAGTTAACCAGCTTCATTGAGTTTGCAAAAAAAACTTGTGATATCATAGGTTTTAATCCTAAAATTGAAGGTACATCAACTAAGCCCGAAGGTGTTTTTGCTAGAGGAGGTGATGTAACCAAGCAACACAAATTAGGATTTAAATATTCAACCAAATTTAATGATGGAATAAAAAAAGCACTAACTTTCTTTGAAAAGCAGCTTTAGTTTATTTAAAATAATAGAGCGCCATATTTCATAGAATATTTAATTAAATCAGAAATAAGATTAGTTAAGGGAAAAAATTCTACATCATCATAAATGAAAAGTTTAGGAGTCCACAGACTAATATAAGAAAATGCAAAAAATAATTTAAATTTATGATTTAAACTATTGATTATTGGTAACTTATCGATTTTTACAAAGATCTCTTTATCATCATGTAAACAGTAAAATGTAAAAATTAAGCAAAAGTTATAAATGATGTATACAAGCCTCCCCCAATCAAGCCACATGATAAAATATATTAATGGACCAAAAAATGATAAAATTGTTAATATAAAAAAATATCTACCAGATTTAAAAAAATTATTTATATAAAGTAGATAAATAAATAATATTAAAAAGTGTAAGTATAAAATATTTTGAAATACATATTTTGTGCTTATTCTGGAAAAATAGTTTTGATTGTGGTTGTTTTCCAAAAACATTAATGCTGATGATGGATCTTTTTGCAACCATGTAATTGCACCTGAAAACCTAGTTAATTCAAAAAAATCTTGATTTACTAAATAAATCATCTCTGATAATTTTTCATCTGTTACAGGTATAAACAACAGTGAGAGTAAAATTAAATAAACAATAAGTATAAAACTAATTTCACTAAACCTTATTTTATAATCATTTTTTTTTAAAAAAATCAAATAGCTAAAATAAAAAAATATAAGAAAAAAAAGCGAAGATTCATGAATAAGATAAGATAAAATAACTAATAAATTAGTTGAAAAAAAAACAATATTTCGGTTGTTAATTTTTATTAATAAGTAACAATTTATCAGAAAAAAAGTTATATAAAATATTTCTTTTCTTGCGAAGGCCTCAAATGTAGCAATTGGATATAAAAAAACCAAAGGTGAAAAACATAATAAATAAAATACATAATTTTTTTTGAAAGTTATAAAGAACTTATAAAAAATTAAATGAAATAATAAATAAATAGATAAATGGATTAAAAGAAAAACATATTTGATGTTTAAATCTAAAAAATTTGACAAGTTAATTGATATCTCGCCTAATAAACCTCTTCTAATATACCCACCTTCATAATTAATTATCCAGTCAGTAAAGACGTATCTCCAGGGAAAATCATTTAGTAGTTTGACTGACCATAAAGAATAAATTACTGAACTTATTAAAATGATAATAAGAAAATGATTATATAAAATTTTATTTTGACCCATTATAATTTTGTATTGCTTATATTGATTACAATTACCTTATAAATACATAATTAAAGACTTTAGAAAATTTTTTACTGTTATTAAACATTTCATCATTATGTTTTTTATGGAGTAGCTTGAATTCATTTTGATCCATAATTTCAATTACTTTGTTATATTGCTCTTTAAAGTCTTCATTGATTTCAATCGATAAACTTTTTATCCTTTTATCTTTAAGATATTCGCCTGCACCTTCTAAAATTAAATGCTCAATACCATCTACATCAATTTTTATATAATTAGGAATTTCCAAAATATTGTTATCCAGTAGATTTTTTATTGTAGTTCCTAGTATTTTATATTTCATTTTAGTGTCAAATAATTCTCCTGCAAAATCGTAATTTTCTCCAAAAGTATTGAGCGCCCCTCCCTCAATAAAATCACCCTCATTCATAGTTAGAAATTGATTTTCCTTATTACTTAAGGGTGCTGATAATATTTTTATTTTATTTTCTAAATTGTTTATTGAAATATTTCTACTTAGAACTCTCAAGTTTGATGTTGATGGTTCAAAAGAAATCGTAGACACATTTTCATTTCTTAAAACACTATAAATTGAATAGAGGCCAATATTTGCACCAATATCCCAAAATATTATTTTATCTTTTTTTTCAAAACTATCAATCCACTCTAATGTTTCTGGTTCTTTTGTAAAAAAAGTTTCAATTCTCCAATCTGTAAGTTGATTAGGTATAAAAAAATTAACTTCTTTGTTAAGAATGGATATTTTCTTGTACGAATCTTTTTGAAAAAAATCTTTAAACCAATTTAAAATACTTCTTTTAGTTATTAATTGAAAAATTTTATCTAAAGTTAATAATATTTTATAAAAAAAATAGGAAATTTTTTTAGTCATTCAAATAGTAGTTTTAAAGTATTCAAATATGTAAGGATTAATTTTATAACGAAAATTACCTAGAAAATAATTTTTTTTTTCTACCTTATAAACATCTCTAATATTATTAGTCATTAAATTATATATCAGAGCAATTCTATCAGACTTTCCATCCCCTTCATATGAGTGCCAAGTTTCTCTTTCTTTTCTTGAAAAAAAAACTGCACGATTTTTTCCCCATGGAATAGTTTTTTTATTATCACCTTTTTTATTTTTATAAAAAATTGTGCCTGCATTTATTTCTGGATTTAAATATATTACTCCACTTAGTAATTTGTTTGGTGTGTCGTCATGAATTGGGAATTTACAATTTTTTCCTGTCTTGATAATGGTCAAATCTGTATAATCATAAAGTTTAGATTTACCAAGATTTAGTTCTTTTAATATTTCAAATACTTTTTGGTGATATTTTTTATGAATAAACTCTATTAAGTTTTCATCAATACAGCTTTGTTGGACAACATTTTTTTTATCAATCGTATTATGATAAACTTTAAGCTCATTACTTTCTATTTCGTCTAATTTAACGTTATTTACAAGGTTAAAATCACTAATGTCAAAAAAATTATCTATGATTTTTATTTCAAAATTCATTTATAAAAATAACAATATACGTTTAATTTTTTTTTTAAATACATATTTTTTTATAACAAATTTAAAATATTATAAATTCTACTTTATAGTTTTACACCAGCACCCTTTAAAAAGGCAGCATCTGCATCCAACGGCCATCTAGGTTTTGCAGAAAAGTTTAAATCACTAAACTGTTTTAATTTAAATTTTTCTAATCCAACCATTGCAATCATTGCTGCATTATCTCCACATAAATTAATAGGTGGAAATATTGCTTCAAACTTTTCTTCTAAACAAAGATTAGTGAGAACTTCTCGAATTTTTTTATTTGCAGCAACGCCACCTGCAACAACAAATTTATTCTTATCTACCGTGTTCATTTTCTTAAATTCTTCAAAAGCAATTTTACTTTTTTTGTATAGTATTTCTTCGATTGTTTTTTGAAAAGATGCTGCAAGATCATATTTTTCTTGATTAGTTTTAATTTGTTTTGATATTTTTAAAACAGCAGTTTTTAAACCTGCAAATGATAAATTACAGCCCCCTTTATGAAAAATTGGTTTGGGCAGCTTATATTTGTTAGGATCACCTTTTTTTGCGTAAACTTCAATTTGGGGCCCACCAGGAAACTCTATTCCTAATAACTTTGCCGTTTTATCAAATGCTTCACCCACAGCATCATCGATAGTTGTTCCTAATCTTTTATAATTTCCCAACTCTTGCACACTTAAAAATTGAGTATGGCCTCCAGAAATTAAAAGTAATAAGTAAGGATAGTTTAATTCAGAATTTAGTTTTGGGCTTAATGCATGTCCCTCTAAATGATTAACAGCTATAAAGGGTTTATTAAGAGAAGAGGCCATTGCTTTTCCAAAACTCAGACCAACAGACAAACAAACCATAAGACCAGGTCCTGCAGTTGCTGCTATCGCATCCAGGTCCTCTATTTTTACTCCACTTTCATCAAGTGCTTTTTTTGTGATTAAATCTATTTTTTCCATATGGGATCTTGCAGCAAGTTCGGGCACAACTCCTCCAAACTCTTTATGAACATCTACCTGACTTGAAACAATATTTGATAAAATTGTTGGCATACCTTGCTCATTTTCAGTTATGATAGAGGCAGCTGTTTCATCACAGCTCGATTCAATTCCTAAAATTATGGGTTTTTTATTCATTAAATTAATTTTTATTAATAATACATTCTCAATATAAGTATGAAGTATAAAACAATTAAATGAAAAATAGAAAAATTATTATAGGTTCTAGAGGAAGCAAATTAGCGCTAATCTATGCAGAAAAGGCTAGAGAAAAAATTCTCAAACATTCAAAAGATTTTGGAATTGAAGAAGTAATTATTAAAGAAATTGTAACTAAGGGTGATCAGGTTCAGGACAAAAGGTTATCCGAAGTAGGTGGTAAGGGACTTTTCTCAAAAACTATAGAGGTTGAATTATTAGAAAAAAAAATAGACATAGCTG
>JGI20159J14440_10002843_pt1 | contig 11423 bp, 13 predicted proteins | sample COG_09_FD_14440 | JGI IMG/M metagenome (IMG submission 14440) | reverse complement strand
CATCAAAAGCAACAATACCACCATGACCAACTACAGCATTAATTTCAGAAAATTTTTCGTAATCAAGCGGTGTATCAAATTGATGTTCTGGTAAAAAAGCACCTAATGGTCCACCTACCTGAACAGCTTTAATATTCTTTCCTGTTGCTGAGCCTCCACCAAAATCATAAAGCAATTCTCTTAAAGTAATTCCAAAAGCCTTTTCAATCAAACCCGTTTGTTTGAGATTGCCAGCTAACTGGATTGGAAGCGTTCCTTTAGACCGGCCCATTCCAAAATCTGCATAAAATTTTGCACCTTTGTCTAAGATAATCGGAATTGTAGCTAGTGAAATGACATTATTAACGACTGTTGGTTTACCATATAACCCTTCAATTGCTGGAAGTGGCGGTTTATATCTTACTAAACCTCGCTTACCTTCAAGGCTTTCTAATAATGATGTTTCTTCTCCACAAATATATGCCCCGGCCGCCCTAGTAACTTCAAGATTAAACGTAAATTGACTGCCTAAAATATTTTTACCTAAAAAACCATTATTTTCAGCAATCTCAATAGCCTCATTCAATATGGCTTGTGCGTGAGGATATTCTGACCTTAAATATATATAACCTTGATCAGCACCCACAGCTAAACCAGCAATAATCATTCCCTCGATTAAAACAAACGGATCATTTTCCATGATCATTCGGTCAGAAAAAGTTCCTGAATCTCCCTCATCTGCATTACAAACTATATATTTTTTATCTGATGGGGCATTTAAAACAGTTTGCCATTTAATGCCAGTTGGAAATGCTGCACCACCTCGACCTCGAAGACCTGATTCAGTCACCTCATCTACAATTGCTTGAGACTTTAGATCTAAGGCCTTTCTTAAACCTTTAAATCCATCATGAGATTCATAATCTTCTAAAGATACAGGATCTGTAATACCTACCCTGGCGTAGGTTAATCTTTCTTGGTTTTTCAACCATTGGATTTCCTCTGTAATTCCTAAAGATAGAGGATGCTTTTTACCTAAGAAAAATTCTTTATCAAACAGTGAAGAAACATCAGCAGGATTAACTGGTCCATAAGCAACTCTTCCTTTTGGAGTTTCAACCTCTACCATTGTTTCAAGCCAAAACAGACCACGAGAACCATTTCTGATTATTTCGAGTTTAATTCGCGTTTTAATGCTTCACTCTCAATTGTCTTAAGTACTTTTTCAGCCCCCAAAGAGAGCGCACTTGAATCTCTAGGAATATATATCTTGTAGGATGTCATTTCTTAGCTTCTTCTATCAATTCATCAATTTTTTCTTTATCAACTCTTCCAACGACTTCATCATCAATCATAACAGCAGGAGAACACGCACAATTACCTAAACAATAGACAGGCTCTAAGGTTATTGATTGGTCTTTAGTGGTCTCGTGATAGTCTATGCCAAGTTTTTCTTTACAATAAGACTCAATGTTTTCACTCCCCATAGACTGGCATGACTCGGCTCTACATATCTGTAAAATATGTTTTCCTGCCGGTTTCGTTCTAAAATGGTGATAGAAAGTTACAAACCCATGAACCTCTGCCACTGAAAGTCTAAGCGCCTTTGATATAGGCCCATAAGATTCTTCAGGAATGTACCCCAAATCATCTTGTATTGCATGCATCAAAGGAAGAAGTGCCCCTGGTTTGTCTTTAAGCAGATTTAAGTGCTGCTCAATTTTTTCTATTTTGTTTTCAGCTAACATTTAATAAATTTTTATTGGAAATCTTAAAATTGACCGTCTCATTATACTTTAAGTTTTAAATTTTTATAAAATTCTAAAAATTGTTTTAGTTTTAATATAATATTGTGACAATGCAACTTATAGATCAGTTCAATAGAAAGATAGATTACATAAGAGTATCAGTCACAGATAGATGTGATTTTAGATGTGTATATTGTATGTCAGAAAAAATGACCTTCCTACCAAGGTCAACTGTACTTTCGCTTGAAGAAATAGAGAGAGTGATCAAAGTTTTTACTGAATTAGGTGTAAAAAAAGTCAGGATCACTGGAGGAGAGCCTCTTGTTCGAAAAGATATTGATAAATTATTCAAATCAATAGGAAGAATAGATGCGCTTGATGAAATTACATTGACTACTAATGGAAGCCAACTTAAGAGTAAGTCAATGATGCTAAAAAAGGCTGGCGTTAAAAGAATAAATATAAGTCTAGATAGTCTCAATCCCATTACATTTAAAAAACTCACAAGAACAGGTGACTTACAAAAAGTTCTTGATGGTATTCATGCTGCAATAGATGTTGGTTTTGATAAAATAAAGTTAAATACAGTTCTAATGAAAAATCTAAATGAGGAAGAGATTTATAGTTTAGTTGATTATGCAATTAAATATTATCTTGATATTTCATTTATCGAAGAAATGCCGCTTGGACATACGGCATATGATAGAAAATCAACTTCGGTTAATAATGATGATATTTTATTAAAATTAAAAGAAAAATATTTTCTATCAAAATCAAATATATCGACAAGTGGGCCTGCAGAATACTTCAGTATTAAAAACACACAAACAAAAATCGGTTTAATTTCTCCCCATAGTCATAATTTTTGCGAAAATTGTAATCGTGTAAGGATCTCGTGCAAGGGAGAGCTTTTTCTTTGCTTAGGGCATGATACAAAAATTGATCTAATGCCTCTGATTAGATCTTTTCCAAATAACGATGAGCCACTTAAAGAAGCTATACTAAATAGTATGTCAATTAAGCCAAAATCTCACAATTTCGACTTGGCTGATGCGCAACCTGCCGTTGTAAGGTTTATGTCTCATACAGGTGGATAATTGAACATAGAGATAGAGGGAGTCATTTTAGCTGGTGGAAAATCCTCTCGCATGGGACAAAATAAATCACTTGTTTTGTTAAATAAAAAACCTTTAATTGAACATGTTTTTAATAGATTGAAAAAACAAGTAAAAAAATTGAGTATCAACTCAAATGAAATTCTGAGCATTTTTCCTGAAACTATTCAGTTTGGTGATATTCTTCCAGGTCAATTAGGTCCTGCAGCTGGAATATATTCAGGATTAAGTCAATCAAAATATGACTGGGTTCAATTTTGTCCAAATGATACTCCTTTTTTTCCAGAAAACTTAGTGACAAAATTAAGCACTTGTATCGGAAAAACAAATCCTAAGATAATACTTCCATCATCAAACGGAAAATTAGAACCTGTTTTTTTACTTTGTCATAAAGAGATGTTAAATAGTCTTAAGGACTTCATTTCTTCGGGAGAAAGAAAGCTTGAGTTATGGATAAGATCAAATAGTTTCAAAACCATTGATTTTAATGAAAAAGATGCATTTATTAATATTAACAAAATGACTGATTTACAAAAATATAGGCAAGATTATGCATAGTAAACCATTTGTTCTTGGAATTTGTGCAGCAAACAGTGGTTCTGGAAAAACATATGTCATTGAAAAGCTTATTCCTAAACTGAAAAAAAAAGGATATTCGGTTTCTGCTATCAAACATGCACATCATAATTTTGATATTGATAAGCCAGGAAAAGATAGCTTCAGAATAAGAGAATCGGGTGCAAAACAAACTTTAATTTTTAATCATGAGCGAGTCAGCTTTAATTACTGAAAGTAAAGAAAAAAATTTTAATTTGGAAAATGTTCTTAGGCAAATTAATGAACCCACAGATATAATTTTGGTTGAAGGATTAAAAAACATGCAAATACCAAAAATTGAAGTTTTTCGGAAACAAGTATCTAAAACTCAATTATTTATGAATGACACCAATATAATTGGTGTTATCTCCGATGAGGATGTTAAATATAATATTCCATCATTTAGTTTTAATGATTTAGATAAGATTAGTGAGTTTGTAATTAAATTGATAAAAAAATGAAAAAAATAATTTCTTTAGAAAGCTTAGCCAAAGATCCCGGATGTTTATCAGAATATGATCCTAATGCAATGACTATCGATAAAGCAAGAAAATATATACGTCAATTTTTGAAAGTAAGTTTAAAAACAGAATATGTAAAAACTGAAGATGCACTTGATCGAATCTTAGCTGAAACCTTAATATCTAAAATCAATGTTCCTAATTACAATAATTCAGCGATGGATGGTTTTGCCTTTAATTTAAGTTCCTTAAAAAAAGATCATAACCTTAAAATTGCTTCAACAATTTTAGCTGGTAATTTATCAAAACAAAAAATTAAACCAGGTTTTGCAGCTCAAGTAATGACAGGATCTAAAATTCCTGAAGGCACAGATACAGTTTTACCATTTCGAGCTTGTTAAGCAAGAAAATAATACTATTTTTGTGAACGAAATTCCAAAAAAAGGAGCAAATATTCGAAAATTAGGAGAGGATATAAAAAAGAATGGTGAGGTTCTTAAAAAAGGATCATTCTTAAGACCTGCTGAAGTTGGACTAATTGCTTCTATTGGTATTAGCAAAGTCAAAGTTTTTAAAAAACTAAGAGTTGCTTTTTTTTCAACAGGCGATGAAGTAGTAAAAGCTGGATCTTCAATTAAAATTGGACAAGTATACGATAGTAATCACTTTACAATTCAATCCATGTTAAAAAGAATAAATGTTCAATATATTGATTTAGGCATAATTCCTGATGAAAAAAAAATAATAGAAAAAACATTGAAAGCTGCTGAAAAATTATCTGATGCCATCATTACTACAGGAGGAGTTTCTGTGGGAAAAGCAGATTATATGAAAGATATTTTAAAAAAAATAGGAAAAGTATTATTTTGGAAGCTATCCATAAAACCAGGAAGGCCCATGGCTTATGGGCATTTAAAAACACTCCTTATTTTGGTCTGCCTGGAAATCCAGTTGCTGCAATGATTACATTTTACCAATTAGTTCAACCCGCCCTTAAATATCTAATGGGTCAAGATAATTATAAACTTCCCATATTATTAAAAGCTAAATGTATCTCACCTATTACAAAAAGAGCCGGAAGAATGGAATTCCAAAGAGGTTTTTATACCTCTAAAAATGGAGAATTATCTGTCAAACCTACTCCATATCAAGGATCAGCGATTCTTAGTTCAATGAGCAAGGCAAATTGCTTAATAGTTTTAGATATCAACCAAAAATCAATTAAGGTTGATGATTTTGTTAATATTCAATTAATGGAAGGTCTAGTCTAAGAAAACATCTCTAGGATATAATCAAGTTAATGTTTAATCATTTTTTAAACTTCAAAAAAATTAAAAGGTCAGACAAATATGAGTAAAGTAGAAATTAATAAATCAGTGACAAATTTTAGTCTTCCTGGAACAGGTGGAACTGAATTTTCTTTAAGCAATTTTTTAGGAAAGACCGTTGTTTTATATTTTTATCCAAGAGATTCTACTCCAGGTTGCACAAATGAAGGTATCGATTTCACAAACCTGTATGGAGATTTTCAAAAAAAGAATGTAGAAATTTTTGGTATTTCAAGAGATAGTATAAATTCACATGAAAAATTTAAAAAAAAATATAGTTTTCCATTTGAGCTATTAAGTGATTCTGAAGAAGTCGCATGTGCTTTATTTGATGTTATAAAAATGAAAAATATGTACGGTAAACAAGTTCAGGGTATTGAAAGAAGTACCTTTCTAATTGATCCAGAAGGCATCCTTATAAAAGAATGGCGCGGCCTAAAGTACCTGGTCATGCTGACGAAGTTTTAAGCTCAATTTCATAAGTAAAAAGTTTAAATGGCTATAAAGAATACCAAAAAAGTTTTTGTCCTAGACACTAATGTCCTTCTCCATGACCCATCGAGTCTATTTCGTTTTGAGGAACATGATATTTATCTACCTATGGTTACGATTGAAGAACTAGATAATAATAAAAAAGGTAGCTCTGAAGTGGCCAGAAATGCCAGACAAACTCATCGGCTTTTAGAGGAAATTATCGGTCCTGCTTCAGATCTTAAAAATGGTTGTGCTTTGAAATCAAAAACAAATCCACATGTTGATGGGAATCTATTTTTACAAACAGAAACCATTAGCTATGATTTGCCAATCCTGGCAGGAGTAAAAGCAGATAACCAAATTTTAAGTGTTGTTGTTAATTTAAAAAATAATTTAAAAAATACAGACGTTATTTTAGTTTCAAAAGATTTCAATATACGAATAAAAGCACGTGCTTTAGGAATTCCCGCTCAAGATTATTTTAATGACAAAGTAATGGCTGATGCGGAATTACTTCATACAGGAATATATGAGTTACCTGAAAATTTTTGGGAAAAACATAGTAAAGCAATGGAGTCTTGGCAAGAAGAAGGAAAAATGTTTTATAAAATCACAGGGCCATTGTGCAAAAGTTTTTTCATTAATGCATTTGTCTTTTATGATTTTGATAAACCATTTTATGCGATTGTTAAATCAAAAAAAGGAAACTCAGCAACCCTCCAAATCGTGCAAGACTTTACCTTGCCAAAATTTAATATTTGGGGCATTAAAGCAAAAAATAAAGAACAAAATTTTGCGCTTAATCTTCTTATGGATCCTAATATCGATTTTATTTCTCTTTTGGGTCAAGCAGGTACTGGTAAAACTCTCTTAGCTCTTGCAGCTGGACTCGTCCAGACGTTAGACAAAAAAATATATTCAGAAATTATTATGACAAGAGCGACAGTTTCAGTTGGCGATGATATAGGGTTTTTACCTGGAACTGAAGAAGAAAAAATGACACCTTGGATGGGTGCACTTGAGGATAATCTCGATGTATTAAATGAATCTGACGATAGTTCAGGTGATTGGGGAAGAGCTGCTACCCAAGATTTAATTAAATCAAGAATAAAAGTGAAATCACTTAATTTTATGAGAGGAAGAACGTTTTTAAACAAATATTTAATTATAGATGAAGCTCAAAATCTAACCCCTAAACAAATGAAAACATTAGTTACAAGAGCAGGTCCAGGGACTAAAATAGTATGTTGTGGCAACATTGCTCAAATAGATACGCCCTATCTCACTGAGGGAAGTTCAGGATTAACTTATGTTGTTGACCGTTTTAAGGGCTGGGAACATAACGGGCATGTTACATTAATGAGAGGGGAAAGATCGAGGTTAGCCGACTATGCAGCAGACACACTTTAATTCAAATGCTAAAAAAGGATTTTATCCTTACCTAAGTGCACAATTTTTGTCTGCTTTAGCGGATAACGCTTTGTTATTTGCGGCGATAGCGTTGCTCGCTGAAATGAATGCCCCTACATGGCACCAACCTCTTTTGCTTCAATTTTTTGTTTTAGCTTACATCGTTCTTGCTCCTTTTGTTGGTGCATTTGCTGACTCAAGACCAAAAGGACAGGTTATGTTCTTATCAAATGGAATAAAACTTTTTGGTTGTCTAGCAATGTTTTTTGGAATGGAGCCTTTGTACGCTTATGGTATTGTTGGTATTGGTGCAGCAACATACTCACCAGCTAAATATGGCATATTGACAGAATTGTTACCGAAAGAATATTTAGTTGCTGCTAATGGTTGGGTGGAGGGATTAACTGTAGCAGCAATTATTTTAGGTGCGATTGTTGGAGGATTGTTAGCGAAATTTGACGTTCAAATGGCAATATTAATTATTGCTGTTTTGTATCTTTTAGCTGCCATCTTTAATCGGTATATTCCAACACTTCCAATTAACCATAAAATAAAATCAAAAAATCCATGGTTTTTGTTTAAAGATTTTTATTTTTCTTTCACAAAACTGGCAAAGGATCGTCTAGGACAACTTTCACTCGCAATAACCACGCTTTTTTGGGGTGCTGGAGCAACTTTGAGATTAGTAATTATTGCTTGGGCTGCTTATGCACTAAACTTTGAAATTGATAAGTCACTCAGCTTTCCGCTGTTGTCGCTTTTGGTGTTGCAATCGGTGCAATTATCGCTGCCCGATATGTCACGATGCAAAATTCAGTAAAAGTACTTCCGATTGGGATTTTAATGGGAGGTTTTGTATGTTCCATGATTTTTGTCTCTAGCTGGCAATATGCAGCGTTTTTACTTTTGTTTATTGGTATTTTTAGTGGAATGCTTATTGTTCCACTGAATGCATTGCTTCAACATAGAGGACACATTTTAATTGGCTCTGGCCACTCTATTGCTGCCCAAAATTTCAGTGAGAACCTGGGTATTTTAATTCTAAGTGGAGCCTATACGCTTATGGTCAAATATGGACTTCCTATAAATGGAATTGTTTTTATCTTCGGATTATTTGTGCTGCTGACCATGGTCATCGCAAGTATTTATTACTCTCAAGATAACTAATTGTTTCTAGTGAAGCTTTACTCTTGTTTCAGTTCTCTGACTAAATAATTTTCCAAGAACCCTAAATAGGGTGCTTGCAAATCCGTGAATTGCCACTAAATGCATTTGATAAAGAGATAGGTACATGAGTTTCGCTATTAATCCCTCAATAAACATACTTCCACCCAAGATTGAGCCCATCAAATTTCCAACAGTAGAATATCGGCCAAGGTTTACTAATGATCCATAATCTTTATATACATAGTTAGGAAGCTTTTCTTTTTTACCCACTACTTTTATTAATGTTTTATAAAGCAATGAAGCTTGTTGATGAGCAGCTTGTGCTCTTGGTGGGACATTTTCAATTGCACCTGGAGATATTGGACATGAGGCACAATCGCCAAATGCAAAAATATTATCATCTAACGTGGTTTGTAACGTTGATTTTACTTTTAGCTGATTAATATAATTTGTTTCTAAACCTGCGATATTTTTCAAAAAATCTGGTGCTTTAATTCCCGCAGCCCACACAACAAGACTTGATAAAATTTTTCTATCCTTGTGTGTTTTAATTCCCTCTTCTGTAACTTCAGTAACCCGCTCCCCTAAAAAAAGATTAACTTTTAATTTTTTAAGCTCATCTGCAACAGCCTGACTGATTCTTAATGGAAGTGCTGGTAAAAGTCTGGGGCTTGCCTCAATTAAGTTGATATTAATATCTTTATCTGGATCAATATTTTCCAAACCATAGGCGGTCATCTCTCTTGTTGCCTTGTGAAGCTCAGCGGCTAGTTCCACACCAGTAGCGCCAGCACCAACAATGACAACTTCTAGTTGCCCTGGTTGAATCTTTGTTTTCTGAGTTTGTGCTTTTACAATTGCATTATGCAAACGAGTATGAAAGCGTTCAGCTTGTTTTTGATTATCAAGCGCTATAGAAAACTCAGCTGCACCTTTTACTGAAAAATCATTTACTGTACTACCAATAGACATCACTAAAGTATCGTATTTAAAATTTCTCCTTGATATTATTTCGTTTCCTTCATCATCAAAAAATGGCTCAAGCGAAACTTCTTTTTTTTCTCGATCTAACTTATCCATTCTCCCTAAACGAAACTTAAATCCATGCCAAAAACCTTGGGCAAGATAATCTAGTTCATCTTTATCAGGATTAATACTTCCAGCAGCAATTTCATGTAAAAGTGGTTTCCATATATGTGTTTTTTTTGCATCAATAAGAGTAATTTCTGCTTTTTTCTTTTTACCAAGTGAGTCACCCAGTTTAGTCGCTAGTTCAAGACCTCCAGCACCTCCACCAACAATTAAAATTTTATGTAATTCTTTGCTTTCCATATTTCTCTCTTTAAACTTATTTTGGATTTTTTATTGCTGATATGATTACAGACATAAAAAAAACGACTAAGTAATTATAACTTAGTCGTTCATTTTTTTTATTTCAGAGTTGTAACTTTTACTTCACTTCTTCGTTACCTGTAATACCTTGGCTACCATTAGTTCTAACCCAAGCAATTGTTTTAAGTAACTCATCAACTGTCATGCCGTCATCAGGTGCCATTACGCCATATCCTTTACCGCCCATACCGCCATTTGTTCCATACCATACTGTTTCAAACATCCCTTTGTTGGTAATATCTTTTGGGTATTTAAATGTAGGGCCTACGAGACCAGGGCCAACTTGACCTTTAGCTGTTGGACCATGACACTGAGTACATGACCAATATCCAAATCTTTTCTTGCCTCTCTTTTCAGCTTTTGCATCACCGACATAAATATTTTTTCCTGTCTTAAGAAACTCTATCTCTGCCGCTGTCTTTACATTATCTTTTTTCTTTGTATCACCGAAAGCTTTTGGATTAGTGATTTTAAATTCAGTACCATCTGTAGTTTTTTTAAATGTGACTTCTGCTTGAGCAAAACCTGCAAAACTTATTGCTGCTCCAACTAACGCAGAAGTGACTATTTTGTTAATTGACATTTACTGCTCCTATCTGTTATTAAATTAACTCCCATGTAATAATTTTACCAGTTCTTATTTCATATGTGTCATCTTTTGGTTAAAAAAAATCTATTTTTTATGTCTTTTATAACCATCTAATCTATCAACAAAAATTGGCTCTGTATGCGGTATTCCATATTCATCCATAATCGCATAGATTTTATCTAGATTCCTAAATATAGCTTCTTCAACCATTTGCCTCCTATCATCCTCACCTCGTCTAACACCGGCAGAAATATTCCAGTAAGTTTTACCTTGAAGTCTAGTATTACCTTCTGAATACTCTGGGATTGGAACAACAACTAATTCTACATCTGATTGTTTTGCGTAATATCCGCCTAGAGGACCCCACATTATTGCTACATCAATTTTTCCACTTGCAACATCTTCAACGGGTTCTCCGGGTGATTTAGTCAGGTCTCTTTGTATACGATATGGTTTGGCGTTTGCCATTAAGCCATTTCTGCTTAAGGCCTGAGTTACAGGGCTTTTATCAGCTAGACCAATAATGCCTTTTTTTAGATCCGGTGAATCCCAGTTTTTTATATCATAACCACTATCTTTTCTATATACCCAAACATGTCCAGCTCGGTAATATGGTTTTGTTGTATTCAACGCGTCATATGTGGTGTTAGTTCCTATTACCACATCACAACGTTTCGCATTTAAAGTATTTCGTAAAAAACCAAATCGGTCAGGCCAAAATTGGTAACTTAATTCCTTTCCGAGGTCCTTGGCAATAACTTCAGCAATCTTATTTTCAAATCCTTCACTTTTATCATTTGAATAAGGCAGATTGTTTTGGTCTGCACAAACTTTGAATTCATTATCTTTAGGAACTCTAGTGGGCTCTCCAGGTTTACCCATATCTGGGTTTACGCCACCGTATTCAGCTGCATTAATTGAGAAACTTATTAATATAATGAATAGGCTTCTTGATAAATTTTTAAACATTTTATGAAATCCTTTAATTAATTTTTTTGCAATTATACCTTCAAAGAATACTTTATTCTCTAATGATAATCTCTATTTTCTCCACTGTTCCTTTTTCAAACATATAAAAAAAAACACCCTACCGAAGTAGGGTGTTTTTAAGACTAACTAACTAGTACTAAGTTCTATAAAAAATTATAGAGCAAATACTGTTA
>JGI20159J14440_10002839_pt1 | contig 11426 bp, 11 predicted proteins | sample COG_09_FD_14440 | JGI IMG/M metagenome (IMG submission 14440) | reverse complement strand
AGACTTATCCTCAGGGTTGAGGTCCGGTAAATTTTCAACCGAAGAGAAAAAGCGCGAGAGGGAATCGTTTTGAAACGAACGTGATGAGCGTTGCGATCAAGCGTCGATCGTTCCGCTCGCGACAGTCTAATCCAAAGAATCGTGTGATTGCGTACTTCAGTTGGTTTGAACTATCGGAGGTCTTTTGTGTGACCGGCTGGCGCAGACGCTTGTTTTTATCCGTGGTGTTTGTATAAACGACCAGGACTGTTGCCGCAGTGCAGATTATGCCGAGATTATCTGGGCGCACTGGCCGAGGATATCGGATTCTTTGAGCGAATTAACTGCCCCGGCGTCATACCCAGTAATCGTTTGCAGGCCCGATTAAAATTACCAACATCGGAGAAGCCGAGGATGTCCGATATTTCTGAGACGCTTAAATTCTGAGCAGCCAGATCAACTAGACAGGATCTTATGATCTCGTCTTTGATTTGCTTAAACGTGGTGTTCTCTGCTTTTAATCTTCGAAATAATTGCCTGGGTGAACAGCCGATTAGTGAAGCGGTTTCAGCGGCGCTGGGTAGGGTCGTTACGGCGACGGTCTCAGCGAGGCGACGCCGAGACCGTCGTTCGAGTAACTCAGATACAAGGGTCGTAAACTGCTCGGTTTCCGGCCTTTGGTTAAGCCGTTCGCATTGGTTTAACGCGGTTTGATAGGCTGCAAGGTTATAAAAAGACGATGCAGTGTTTGAAATTTCGGTGGGGATGGTAACTTGAAAGCATTCGTCTCTAAAGTCGAAGTTTCCTTTTAGCCAGCGCCGATACACCATTATCTGGTTGTGAGAATCGCTTGGAAAGCACCAGTTGAGCACCGCCGCATTACCGCCAGAGCTGCTGACTAGTTCCTCAATAATGATGCTGAGAGTCTCACTCATCCTTTGCCTGTGGGCTAGTACAGATGGCTTGAAGGTCAGTTTGAGTGTCGCCTTTTGCGCATCGGCTTCAAAAGTCCCGCGCAAGTAATCTGCTCGTGTGGAGATGAATCGAGCAAAGAAGGCTAAACCTTCGCCGATAGTTGGCGCAGAAACGGCACCAAACCCTAATGGCCCATGACTAAACATGCTGAGCTTTTTCCCCAACTCAAAACCCCATTCCGGGTCTTGGTAGAGCTCAGTAAACCGCGCCAATAGCTCGATAAATGGCTCTAGCGGCACGAATTCGAGTTGCTCCAAGACCTTTAGCGTGAATGGTGTGTTGAACAGCAAATCGGTGCCGCGCTTTTGCGCCTCTCGTGCGATGACGACCGCATAGTCGGCACTAACTTGATTCGCAGGCATGTTTTCTAGACCTTAGGCACTAAATGACAATCATGTTGTCGCTTTTCAAGCTTTTGGGCAATAGCGGTACCCGGTAAGGTAATGGTTACTCCAATTAGGTCTTCTAAGCTAGGCTGAACGGAGTGTTTCATGCGCGGGTAATGGCCTTGGTTTTGGATGGCTTCTAAGAAATTTTTACAGGGATAAATACGACATTTCGATATGAAAATAGAACCGTTAACCGTACATATCGGTGCACAGATTAAAGAGGTAGATCTAGCCGAACTCGACGAAGCGGCCTTAGCAGAGATCAAGGCAGCGCTTTGGCAGCATCAGGTTTTGGTGTTCCGAAACCAGACCCTGTCGCGAGATGCTCATTTAGACCTAGGAAGATGTTTTGGCGAATTACACGCACATCCTGCACTTGTCGATCGATCTGAGCATCCGGAAGAGCTCATCATCAAGAATCGAGGAAAAACCAAAACGGTCACTGAGGTATGGCATTCCGATGTCAGTTGCGATCCACGACCACCCTCAATCTCGATGTTGCGCGCGGTAGAAGTCCCAAGTTTGGGCGGCGATACTCTGTGGGCAAGTCAATATGCGGCGTTGGCATCTTTGTCTGACGGGTTGCGTCGAATGCTTCTGCCTATGCGCGCGGTGCATGAGAATTATGATTTGTCGACAACGCATCCTGTCGTACGGCTGCACCCTGAATCCGGTCGTCCGGCGCTGTATGTCAATCGCGGTTTTACCCAGTATTTTGAGGGCATGACGCGAAATGAAAGCCGACCGCTGCTTGATTATCTCGTCGAGGTGGGCTCGTCATTAGATATCTCGATGCGCCACAGATGGCAAAAGGATGACCTGGTGATGTGGGATAACCGTTGTGTCATGCATTATGCCGTCCATGATTATGGCGATGCGCCCCGGGAGATGCGCAGGGTCACCGTGCGAGGCGAAGTGCCGGTGGGGGTTACTCAATGAGGAAGCAAGCGCAAAGCACGTCTCAACCGGCATCCCCGATAGATTTGTCAGCGGCCGACCCTATGGCGGTGCCACTTGCGGACATTGATGTAAGTCAACCGAAACTCTTCAAGACAGAAACGCTTTGGCCGTACTTCGCTCGTCTGCGAAAGGAAGCCCCAGTGCATAAGACGGTGAGCCCGTTGTTTGGTCCATTTTGGTCGATCACGCGATTTAGCGACATTATGGCAGTGGATAAAAATCATGCTGTATTTTCATCTGATGGCAACATCACCCTAAATGAGAAGGTGCAAGGCTTGGAAAGCTTTACCAACTTCATTTCGATGGACCCACCTAAACATGACGTTCAGCGCAATGCCGTTGTGGGTGTGGTCGCGCCACGAAACTTGGCAAAACTTGAGGCAGTAATTCGCAGTCGTGCGGTTGCCATTCTTGATGATCTTCCGGAAGGTGAGACCTTTAATTGGGTCGAACGGGTTAGCATCGACCTGACCACTCAAATGCTGGCAACCTTATTTGATTTCCCGTTCGCTGACCGACATAAATTAACGTATTGGTCTGACATGGCAACCTCAGGCGCTGCCGGTGGTGGGCCGACACCTGAGTCCGCTCGTAAAGCGGCGCTTATGGAATGCCTTGAAGTTATGACTGGGCTTTGGCAGGCGCGTTCCGGCTTAGACCCCAATCACCATAATGATCTGATCACGATGCTGGCAACGAATCCGCAAACTCGTGATATGAAACCCATGGAATTGTTGGGGAACATGATTTTGTTGATCGTCGGCGGTAATGATACGACCCGCAATTCTTTGACCGGGGGCGTGTTGTTTCTGAACCAAAATCCTGGCGAATACGAAAAGTTGGTCGCCAATCCNACGCTTGTGAGTACATTGGTACCTGAAATCATTCGCTATCAAACGCCGCTTGCGTACATGCGGCGTACCGCAACCCAAGATATAGAGATGCACGGGCAAACCATTCGTGCTGGGGATAAAGTGGCTATGTGGTACGTCTCGGGGAATCGTGATGAAACAGCGATAGAGCTGCCAAACGAATTCAAGATAGACCGGGCAAACGCTCGTCATCATTTGTCATTTGGGTTTGGTATTCATCGCTGTATGGGTAACCGTCTAGCAGAGATGCAGCTGCGCATCGTTTGGGAAGAAATCCTTCAGCGCTTTAAGCGAGTCGAGGTTGTTGGCGAACCCGTCCGGGTGTTACATAGTTTTATTCGGGGCTACGAATCACTGCCAGTTCAAGTACGACGACGGTAGACTATTCAGAAGCGAGAGAATGGCAAGCTTGGCCTAAATAGACTGAGCTAATGGATCTGCGAGGGACATCTAATGAGCAGTATTTCATGAGCTTGGCTTTTAAGAATCTGTGGGCATTAGGATTAGTGAGCTTAATGATGCTGCCGCTTTCGGCTGAACTGGCACCTAATGACGAGGTGATTAAACACTTTTCTAAACGCGTTCTGAACAAGAGCCGTGCGGGCGAGATCGTTGCCTTTGGTGGCGTAACTGAGCGCTCTGCCTTAACTTGGCTGAAAGCCGAAGGTTATCGGTCTGTCATCAATCTTCGCCTGGAACCGGAAAGGCCGGGCCACATAGATCTGATGATGGCAGAAGCAAAGGTTCAGGGCTTACAGTATGTTCACTTGCCCTTTGATCCCAGAGCTGAGGGAGATGTGGTGTCGCAATTTCTTGAATTGATGCGGACAAGGGGTTTTCAACCAGCCTACATTCATTGTAATAGCGCAACCCGCGCAGCGGCTTTATGGATGATTTTTAGAGTACAAGAGGATGGACTCGATTTTGATGCGGCTAAAGCAGAAGTTACCGAGATTGCCGGTAGACCAGATGCAGCAATTGCCTTTGCTGCCGGATATTTAAGTCGTTGAGGAGATAAAAATGCAACGAAGCAATGGGTTGCTCGACCGACGAGCATTTTTAGTTGGTAGTGCCGGTCTAGTTTCAGCGACGGTGCTTGCCGGCACTCAAACCAAAGAGCCTTGGCGATCGGGCCCTGGGCAGCCGATGAGCGCTTATGGATCTCCGAGCCCTTATGTGTCTCTTAAACGTCTGCAGATCACAGGACATCCGCTTGCGCCTGAAGCAGGGGCCTCTTCTACGCCCTTGGAGCGGCTTAATGGCACCCTGACACCGAACAGCCTGCACTTCGAACGACATCACAGTGGGATACCGAATATCGACCCCAGTCGACATCGTTTGCAGATTATTGGACGGGTTGAGCGGCCACAGTCTTTTGGATATGAGGATTTGCTACGGTACCCCATGGTGAGTCGAATATTGTTTATCGAATGTTCTGGTAACAGCTATGCCAACACCTTGCCCCAAGCATTGGACAAAACCGCGGGTGAGCTAAATGGCTTATTTTCCTGTGCAGAGTGGACCGGTATCCCTTTAAGGTTGCTGCTTGAAGAAGCAGGTTTCGATCCTAAAAGTGATTGGTTGGTCGCAGAAGGCGCAGACGCCGCTGGCATGAACAGAAGCGTACCTCTCGATCTTGCGCTTGAGGATGCGATGGTCGCACTCTTTCAAAATGGCGAGCCCTTGAGAGGTGAACAAGGGTTTCCAATGCGGCTATTGGTGCCTGGCTGCGAAGGTAACCTGAGCATCAAGTGGTTGCGCAGCGTCGAGGTTCGCAAGGGCCCGGCGCATACCAGAGAAGAAACCAGCAAATATACTGATCTTTTTAAAAACGGACGCGCGGATCAGTTCTCTTTGAGGATGGACGTTAAATCGGTGATTACGAATCCCTCCGGCCAAATGGGGCTACCGAATCATGGTGTCTATGAAGTCTCAGGTCTGGCCTGGTCTGGTCATGGAAGTATTGATTCCGTTGATGTGAGCGCGGATGGCGGCAGTAGTTGGCGACGGGCAGAGATCCAGTCACAACCAGGGCCTTATCGACCAGTACGTTTTCGGATTCCATGGCGTTGGACGGGGCAACCAGCGGTATTACAGAGTCGCGCGAGTGACAGCGCGGGTCATCAGCAACCAACAAGGGCCGAGGCCTTGACCAATAGCGCGCCAGGTCTTACCTACCATTATAATGGGATCCAGAGCTGGCAGGTCGCTCAGTCGGGGAGGGTCAGTAATGTCTTTCTGTAGTCAATTGGCTGTGCTTTTTTTTATGCTTCAGTTACCCAGTGTCATGGCCGATGCATTAGCACCGCAACTAGGTAAACCCATCAGTACCGATCTGGTGGCGGGTATCGGCCCGGATGGACAGGGGTTGCCGCGCGGTGCAGGGTCAGTTTCAGAAGGGCGCATTGTTTATGAGGCCCATTGTCTGGTTTGCCATGGACCAGAAGGTAAAATGCCAGGCAATGCCCTAGCTGGCGGCAGGGGCAGTCTTGCAACGGATCGTCCGAATAAAACGGTGGGTAGCTATTGGCCTTATGCGACCACGCTCTTTGATTACATCAATCGAGCTATGCCTTACGGCAACGAGAAATTATTGAGTGCCAACGAAGTCTATGGGGTGTCGGCATACGTTTTATTTCTCAACGGCATCTTAGACGACGATGAAAGCCTTGATGCGAATGCCCTGAGGGCGGTAGTAATGCCTAATCGCGAAGGTTTTCAAAACGTCTATTCTGTCAAATCTAGTGATTAACTTGTCTTTTGTGTCTCGCGGTCATGCTTTTTAGGAAAGTTGAAAAAGCGTGGTTGTGCTTCCTAACCACCAGTGATTGGCGCTGATCTTGCCTGCCAACATCGCGCTGGCCGAAAAGGCGTCCTAACCTGCAATGGGCCTGGGCAGATTCGGTTCGGCCTTTAACCAGCGGTCAAGATCGCCCGGTCGATCAACATCCCAGAGCGTAGGTAACTCCAACCAATCGACGCCCGCCTGCTCCATCAATCTCCGCGTCTGTGAGGTTACCGACGCGCTGCTCCAGGACACGCCCTCAAAGACCGGCGGCACAGACCCGCTGACGCCGACCCCCACATAACCGCCATCTTCAGCAGGAACCAAAACCATAGGTGCCGCTGAAAGCGCCTGCCCTGCAGCCGCTATGGCCGCTGGTGTCCAGACCGGACAATCAGCACCGATCAGCAAAACCCGTGACCCAAATTCGAGACCCACTTGTAAAGCACATTCCATTCGTCTGCCAAGATCACCAGAGCACTGCTGATAGAAAGTCATCCCTAGGCCATCGACGAACTGTTCCAGCTCAAATGGATCATCCTCGTAGGGGCACCAAACCTGCACTTGGGCAGGCACTGTCGATGCCGTTATGAGTGTGCGATGAACTAGTATGCGGTACCAATGCAGGGCTGCAGCTGCTCCAATCTCGCGTCCTAATCGCGTTTTAACGCGACCTAATTTGGGCGCTCTCGCGAAAATTTGGAGCACTAAATCAGCGGACATTTTGATACCAGCGGTGCAAGGTCGAAGGCGATACACCCAGCCAATAGGCCCATCGAAACCAGGACATTTTAAGCACCGTTGACAACCATCCCCGTTGCTCCCACCGCCGGCCGGACGTCGTGAGCGTCAGTTGCAAAACCTCAGGCTGAGCCAGCCGTTTGAGTCGTCGGCACAGCGCAATATCCTCCATTAACAATTGTTCGGGAAACCCCTCGCAGGAACGAAACAAACTGCTTCGCACAAACAAACCCTGATCACCTGTTGCAATTGATGTCCATTTCGATCGACGGTTCATTAGCCAGGCGGTTAACAAGAGACCCGGGTGACGTCCGGCGATAAGGACTCGAAACCATCCCCAGGGCGCTTGGCAACCAATCAAGCTTTGAATAAAGGTTTGTGCTGAAATCGCGGGTAATACCGAGTCGGCGTGCAAAAACAACAACCAATCGCCTCTCGCCACCTTAGCTGCGGCATTCATTTGGGCTGAACGGCCAATCGCGCCTTCTAAAATGAGATCCGTCAAAGGATCAGCAATAGCCCTGCTATCATCAGAGCTCCCGCCATCACTGACAATGACCTCGACGCCCGCGGCCCTGAGCGGTTGCAGTGACTCAAGCAGGCTCGGGAGCGCTTCTGCTTCATTCAATACTGGAATGATAATGCTTAAAGACTGACTCATTTGTTTTCGCTTAAAGCCTGCGCATCCGTCACGGCATTCAAGCGCCAATCGTAATTTGAGTAATCGATCGTCATCTTGCCCTCTGCCAGACGCTTTTGTTGGTCTGCGCTGAGTCCTAGCGCTGCCGCGTAATGAAGCAAAAAACCAATCACACCTCTGGGGGATTGATTTTTCGGCGGTTGAAAGTCGCCGCCATACCAGTCGAAAAGTGGGGACACAAACAGCCGCCCTGACTCGCCATCATAATAGTTGCGATTCCGATCATTCAGAAAAAGGATTGTTTGATCCTCGAGTTGAGCGCCCAATCGGGGTGCCAAGAAAGGTTCTCCGCGTAGCGCGGGACAACCCACCGATGCGCAATTCACCGAAAAATGAATCCGAGGATCCATGAGTACCGAGTTGCCTCGAATTAAACGATGTTCAATATCATCGAGACTCCTTCGTTTACCCAAGAGGTCAAAAAACCGGTGTTTGAACGGCGTATTGAGTACGCGGCCGAAATCCCAGACCGAAGCAATCCCTGGATAGCGCGTCATGATCTTTGCAACCATAAAGCTGTTGTAGGCGTTCAGCAGAAAAGCCAGCTGCGCAGGTCGAGAAAATCCTTTGAATTGCTCGACACTGACTGCGCTCAAGGCTTTCAAATAGTTGTCGAAGGNGTGTTTATCGTCTAAGAAAACTTGGTAATCCAGCTTCGATACGCTCCCGCCTTGATCCGTGTGCACAGCTCGGAGAAGCAATTTGGCCCAATCTGCATGGGTATGATCGAATAGAGCGGGTTCGGCAGGGTAGGCGCTGCCGGCTTGGCTCGGAACGACCCACAGAAACACGCCCGACAACAGGCACAGTAAACCAAATCTTTGAAACACGATTAACATCCTATTGGTCCCGGATACCAGCAGCGCTTGTTTTGCCTTTGTGGGCTTAAACGGTCAGCCAACGATCAGTCCCCGTGAGCCGTGCAACGAATTAAATATCTTGTCGGCCTTACGCCATGTCCTTAGCGTTTCTGCCGACCTGTAGTCTTGTCGACAGCGATCATCGGAGATACTCCCCATACTGTATCCATCAATCTAAACAGCGTAAGGGCCGAGCCTGGACAGTTTACAAAAAATTGCTGGATAGCGCCTCGATCTCGCCACATTTCGCTGATCTACCATGTCAAGGGTTGCTTCTGGCCCGTTAAATCACCTACTTGTGACGTTTCGGATATTATTGGCCATACCTTTGCCAGGGGCGTCCCGCGGTTTGGCCAGAAAGCAGGTTACCTGCCTCGGAACAGGAAGGCCGCCCCACGAGCCCGGGCACCGAGATCTGAGGCAAGACGAGGAAGATGCAATGGCCGTGATTATCGATGCTCCTACCGAAGCTGGGACCGTACCTATCGCCTGACATTCGGTCCCAATGCGGGCAGGAAGTCGTGACAGATGGTACCAGTCAGAATGCAATGGCGCATTGCATAGCGGCGAAGATTGACGGTTTTCCCAATATAATTCTGGTTTAATCAATTCGTCCGTGTTTTATAGCTGTAAAACACATTGTCAGTTTTTTAAAAATTGTGCCCGCTGTTTCAGCGGCTTTAATGTAAGCGCCGGGTGCGTAGCCTTGTTATAATTTGGCGAAAGATGCCAAGCGACTTCCGATAACAGCAATAGATAAAGCAGGAAGAAAGGCTAAGTAATACAACTTAGGCGTTATCGCTGCATCACGGTGTGAGAAGTACTAAATGTTTGCGTGTATCCGGTGACAGAGCCTTCAAAAAAATCCTTTCCTGAATGGCGAGCAGCGGCCGTATTTGACGCTCAATTGTTGCGCGGCAAGGGCGAAGTGCAGGACCGTGAGATCCAGCGACTGAGCCAAGCGGTGGCGCGTTGGGGCTTTTTTGAGCTTCATAACCATGGCGTTGATCATCAGTGCCGTCAAGATTTGCTCGCCGCTCAGCGAGCGTTTTTTGCCCTGCCCGACTCGCAAAAACGCAGTTTGCAGCGCACCGCCATCAACTCGCGCGGCTATAACCCCGGGGAGTTGACGAAAAATCGTTTAGATGCNAAGGAGATTTTCGACGTTGGACACAAGCCGGATCCCTTGGCAGCTGATGATGCNTTGGTCAATCGGGTCGTGGATGGTTGGAATCAGATGCCGGAGGATATAGCCATAAGGGAGCCGATATGGCGCTGGTTTAACCTGTGCGAACCCCTGGCGATTGAGGTCTATGANTGGTTGTTGCAGGCGTTGGGCGCGAGCGACGCGCNTGCTGCGCNCACTGATCAGCACACGAGTTTTTTGCGTCTCAATGCCTACTCAGATGCACAGCAAGAAGAACAGTCAAAAAACGAAAAGGTCGAAAGCGAAGATTTCGATTCAATGGTCCCTTTAGGTNTTCATCGGCATACCGATGCAGGATTGCTAACCTTGCTCGTTGAAGATGGACACCANGCACTTCAGGTTTTGCATGCCGGGCAGTGGCGGACGATCGAGCCGTCTCCCAATGCCTTTATCGTGAACACGGGAGACATGCTTCAGGTATTGTCTAATGATCGGTTCATCGCGCCCGAACATCGCGTGCTGGGATCAGTTGCAGGCCAATACCGACTCAGCGCGGCGTACTTTTTCAACCCGCCTTATGATCAGGTCATTCAGGCGTTGCCCTCGGAGGATAAAGACTTAACCTTTGATACGCCGCGGTATCAGAGCTTCACTTGGGAGGCATTTCGTCGACGTCGGGGCGCGGGTGATTACGAGGATTTGGGTGAGGAAGTACAGATTAGTCACTATCGCGTTCCGGGCCGAGATCCAGCGGAATTCTAAATCTTAGCGTTCAGCAAGTCCGGACGCAGATTTCTCGAGAATTTCAGGAAAAACCCGAGTTGGTAGCTATCAAGGGTCGCCGCGGATAGGCCGGGCGTCCTCCTAGAGGTAATGCATTTCTGCACTGCTTTTTCGACAGCAACACCCTCGCGCTGGTCTTTAATGAAATTTTTTGCGCAGCTTCCTGGCTATAAAGTTACCCAGCAAAGCGTCAACAAATCCAAGGGCTACGCACTGCGCGCCTCATTGATAAGGTGAACGCGTCACTTGCAAAAGCCAGTCAGCCTAGTGATGATAAAAGCGCTGGCGCTTGGGGTGCTTTGAGCGCAGCGCCATTGCACGACCTAATATTGTAATGCAGAGATAAGGAGATACCTATGCAACACCGAGCCTACAAAGCCTGGCCAATCGTCCTATTGTTTTTTGGCCTTTCTTTTCAGGCCGCAGCTGTCGATCATTGCAAGCCTTCAAAATGGGGTGCTGATGATGAGATTGGCGCCGCCAACTATGTTAATCCTCAACAAATTTTGGCGGCGACCCGCTTGGTTAAGCTCGGTGAAAGCCACGGCCTCGGTATCGTGATAGAGCCGGCATGCCGGCTTTTCCGCCCAGGTTCACGCAATTGCAAGTCGTCCAGCCCGGTCAACAGCTCGGCGTCGACACACGCAAACCTATGGCTGGCCAATGTCCTACAACGATGACCTCGTACAAATGTGGCTTGGAACAGGGCCCCAACTCGACGGCCTGGGTCATCTCGGCGAGGACAANNTGTTTTATAACTGTAATCAGGGTAAAGATTTTGCGCAAATTACAGGCCTAACCAAACTCAGCATCCATCAAGTGCCGCCCCTGATAGGACGGGGAGTCCTCCTGGATATGACGCGGCACTTCAATGTTAGTGCTATGGCGGCAGGCCAGGTCATTTCGTCCGAGGATATTAAAACTGCTGCCAAGGCTCAATCCGTTGTTTTCAAAACCGGCGACGTCATCCTGCTGCACACGGGCTGGACCGATGCAAAGCTCAAAAGTGATCCTGCGGCGTGGGGTTCTACCATTCCCGGGATTAGCAATGAAGCGGCACAGTACCTAGCGGGTCTCAATCCAATGGCTGTCGGCGCTGACACTTGGGGCCTCGAAGCAGTGCCTGCTGGGCCGGGCGACAAACTATTTTTTGGACACAGCATCCTACTCAAGGACAATGGCATCTATATTCTTGAGACCATGGACACCGGCCGCCTGGCCAGTGAAAAAGTCTA
>JGI20159J14440_10002836_pt1 | contig 11428 bp, 10 predicted proteins | sample COG_09_FD_14440 | JGI IMG/M metagenome (IMG submission 14440) | reverse complement strand
TAATTCTTTTAAATTTTCTAATCTTGCTTCAGCCTCGGGGCTTTTTTCATCAATCAGCATTTTAGTATAACCAGATTCATCCAAAACTCTTTCTAGCAACTCTACATGATCCAATTTTCCAGAAAGTTTTGTCCACTGGTTTAATTTGTTTATTAATAGTTTTAGGCTTTCTTTAGTCTTGGGCTTTAACTCATCCCCATCCAAAAGAGAAACTGAAGTATCAAAAAGATTTTTATTATAATTTCTAGAAAATTCATGAATTTTTTTTAAGGTAGTATCTCCAATGGATCTTTTCGGTGTATTTACAATTCTCTCAAAAGCCAAATCATCATTTTTTTGATGAATTAGTCTGAGATAGCAAAGTGCGTCTTTAATTTCTAGCTCTTTCATAAAATTTTACACCCCCTATGACACGATAGGGAAGTCCTATTCTAATAAACCTTTCTTCAAATTCCCTAGTTTGAAAAGATGCCCTGACTAAAATAGAAATATTATTTAGTGAAAATTGCTTTGTAAGTTCTTTTTCAATTATATCAGAAGTACCACTTGCCTCATCACGACCATCACTATAGGANTTAATCCATACTTTTTCACCATCGTTAAAATCAGACCAAATTTTCTTTCCCAGTCTATCATCATTGTTGGATATTAAAGAGGAGGCAGTATTTAGAATATTTTTAGTTGATCTATAGTTCTGCTCAAGTTTAATTGTTTTAGTATTAGAATAATTTTTTTCAAAATCTAATATATTTTTAACTTCNGCACCCCTCCAACTNTAAATGGATTGATCATCATCCCCCACCACACAAATATTTTTAGTATCNCCTGTTATATAATTAAGCCATAGGTTCTGTATAAAATTTGTATCTTGAAACTCATCAACCAAAATGTATTTAAAATTTTTTTTAAAGGACTCACGTATTTCTTTAAAATTTTTAAAAATAGTAACGCAGTGTAGGATAAGATCTCCAAAATCAACACAGTTCATCATCTTAAGACGATCTTGATAAATCCTGTAAATTTTTAAAGCATTAATTTTAGAGTAGTCTGATGGACTAGCTTTTATTTCAGAGGGAGTAAGAGCTTTATTCTTCCAATGATCAATCAAGTGAGCAATAAGTTTAGGAGGGTTTTTTTTGATATCTATATTTTCTGCAGCTAAAATATTTTTAATTAGTTTTAATTGGTCCAGAGTATCTAAAATAGTAAAACTTGGCTTTAACCCAACGGCTTCTGCATGTTTTCTAAGAATTTTGTTACTAATAGAGTGAAAAGTTCCGAGCCATGGTACTGAATTAGTATTGCCCACCACCAAACCCTGAACTCTTTCCCTCATTTCGTTTGCTGCTTTATTGGTAAAGGTTACACAGAGTATTTGATTGCTAAAACATTTTTTACTTTGAATTAAATGAGTTACTCTCGTAGTGAGCACTTTTGTTTTACCAGAGCCAGCACCTGCAAGAATAAGCAAAGGTCCTTCAGTATGTAAAACAGCCTCTTTTTGTTGATTATTTAAAGTATTTAAGTAATTTGGACCTGTGACACTCATGTTCATTAATTAAATTATTAAAAATTAAATACAACAAGAAAAAATGAAAAAAGAATTTTCAGCTAGTAAATTTTTTTTAAAAGTAGCAACTCTCATTGTTATATTTTTGATTGTCATTTTTGCTGCTCCGTTAGCCCTCAATATAAATAGTTACAAAAGTGAACTTGAGAATAAATTATCTACAGTTCTTAATACGAATGTTAAAATTGAAGGCGACATTGCATATACATTTAATCTAGGGCCCAAATTAATACTTAAAAATATTAGTTTTGATGCAGGAGAAGGTAATGATTTAAATGGCAATATAGAAAATCTTTACTTAAATGCCAATCCATTTAAATTATTCAAAAAAGAATTTTCATTTAAAAAATTTTCTATAGCAAATGGTTCCCTTTCTGCATCTGAAGATTTTTTTAAATCCTATATTCAAAATAAATCACAATTTGAAAAAATTAGCTTTGAAAACATGGACATTAAGATTGTTAATAAGCTTTCAGAAATAGAATTCGATAGTAATAATGGAGTATTTTTATTTAATTCTCAAAATTTAGTTACTGCCAAACTACAAGGGACATTCTCCAATCTTCTATATAATTTGAAATATAAAAATAATAAATTGAAGATTTCCATTCCAGAAATAAAGCTATCTTTAGAGCATACAAGACAAGACTTAATTAATAAGAATGGTTTTGTTGAAATCAAGTTTTCTGAGAAATTGTTATTTCCCGGCTTTCGCAATACTTACATTAAGTCAAATATAGTATCGCTAATGATAAGTTGGAATTGAATAATGCCAAAATATCATCTGCTACTTATAATGGCGTAGGAAAAGTAAGTTTGCAAAAAAATAATGACTTAGCATTTGTGAATGCGGATTTAAAATTTGGAAGATCTAATTTTTCAAGAGTATCCAAATCAGATTGGGTTTCTTTTTTTAATAAAGAAATATTTCAGATAGCATCATTAATGAATGGTAATTTTAAAATTAATTTTCAAAATGTGTTTTTAGATCGGAATTATTTTGACAATATAAATCTAAATATTTCTTTTAATGGAGGAGATATTGTTTTGAATCGAGTTCAATTTAGTTCAGACAAAAATTTTTTAGACCTGTCCGGTAGATTTATTCAAGAAAACAAAGATTTTCTTTTATTTTTTGAAAGTACCTTTGAAACCAAACAGTTTAAAAGATTGTGTATTCAAGCATGCGAATCCAAAGCAACAACTAATAATTATTCCATGAAAGCTAAAGGAGTCCTTAATTTAAAAAATTCTAAATTTACTATGGAGAGTTTTTTTTCTGACAAGGAATATAGCCAACCTCAAATTGTGGATCTAAACCAAAGATTGAAAACTATTTTTTTTGGTGATCTTGCAAAAACATTTGATCTTAAAAATTACTTTAAATTATTCTAATTATTTTGGGTGAGTCATCTTTTTAGGATTCATAATCTTCATATAATCTTTTTCATTTATCAATCCTGTTTTTAAAGTTTCTTCTTTTAAATTGGTTCCATTTTTATGAGCTGTTTTGGCAATCTTACTTGCGTTGTCGTATCCAATTTTAGGGGCCAGAGCTGTTACTAGCATTAATGATTCATTCAACAATTGCTCAATTCTTTTTTTATTTGGCTTAATTCCTTTGACGCAAAAATTAACAAAGCATTGAACAGAATCGGATATGAGGTCAATGGACTGAAGAATGTTGTGTGCAATCAACGGTTTAAAAACATTTAATTCAAAATGACCATGTGATCCTGCCATAGTAATTCCGTTGTGGTTTCCAATCACCTTTACGCAAACCATAGTAACTGCCTCACATTGAGTAGGATTAATTTTACCTGGCATGATGGAAGAGCCTGGCTCATTTTCAGGAAGAGATAATTCTCCATATCCTGCTCTTGGGCCGGAGCCTAAAAATCTTATATCATTTGCAATTTTCATTAGCGCAACAGCTGTCGTATTAAGAGTTCCTGAAAAATTTACAATTGAATCATGTGCTGCCAATGCCTCAAATTTATTTTTGGCAGTATGAAAAGGAAGTTTGGTTATTTTTTTAATTTCTGCAGCTATTGTTTTGTCCCAACCTTTCCTTGAATTAATACCAGTTCCAACAGCAGTACCTCCTTGTGCCAGAGGATAAATCTCAAGTAATGCTCTTTTAATTCTAGTTAATGACTTTGAAACTTGCATATGATAGCCAGAAAATTCTTGGCCCAGTGTTAAAGGAGTAGCATCTTGTAAATGCGTTCTTCCTATTTTGACTATATTTTTAAATTCTTTAGTTTTTTTAGCCAAAGCTTTTTCCAATAAGCTAATAGCTGGTATAAGTTTTTTGTTAGCTTGAATCGCAATCGCGATGTGCATGGCAGTAGGAAAAGTATCGTTAGTAGATTGAGCTTTATTAACATGATCATTAGGATGAACTGGTTTCTTACTTCCCATTTTTCCACCCAAGTATTTCTATTGCTCGGTTGGCAATAACCTCATTAACATTCATGTTGGTTTGTGTTCCGGAACCTGTTTGCCAGACCCTAAGTGGAAAATTATCATCTAATTTTCCAGAAATGACTTCTTCAGATGCTTTAATAATAGCTTTTGAAACTTGTGGGGTAATGTCTTTATATTTTGCGTTAACGATTGCTGCAGCTTTTTTAACTATAGCAATTGAGTGAATTAATTCAATTGGAACGTTGACTTTACCTATTTTAAAAAATTGTAATGATCTTTGAGTTCCAGCTCCCCAATATTTGTCACTAGGAACTTTAATTTTTCCAAAACTATCTGATTCAATTCTTGATGCCATAAGAGATATTTTATATCACTATATTACTTACTTTTTAATAAATATTATGAATGTTTTAATAATAGGAGCAACTTTTGGTATTGGTTACGAACTAGCCAAAAAATATCTTAATACCTGCGATAATCTGATTTTATTAGGAAGAACGCAGAGCAAGTTAGAAGAAATTAAACAGGAATTTTCTAGTGGAAAAGCCAAGGTTTTTACCGAAAGTCTAGACGTGACTATTTTGGACGATTGTAAAAATAAGCTATCCAATATTATAAAAATAAATGCAACAATAGATAAAGTCATTTACTGCTCGGGATATTATGAGCCACATGACACTTTTGAAATTGATGTGAGTCTTTTTCAAAAAACTATGGATGTAAACTTTATGGGTATGATTAACGTTTTTTCAATTTTGCTTCCTCATTTAAAAAATCAAAATCATGGACAGCTTGGAATTGTTGCTTCTCTTGCAGGCTTTGGTGGATTGCCCAATTCTTCCTCTTATGGACCAAGTAAAGCAGCCATGATGAATTATGCAGAATCTATCAAAATTGATTGTGATAAATACAATATCAAAGTTAGCGTTATTAACCCTGGATTTGTTCAGTCTAGATTAACTGAAAAAAATACTTTTGATATGCCATTTTTAATGACGAGCGAGAAAGCTGCTAATATTATTTATGAAGGCTTACAAAAAGAAAAGTATGAAATTACTTTCCCTTTGCCCATGATGATTTTATTTAAAGCCTTAAGAATTTTACCACGTTCTATTTATTTTTGGGTGGTTAAAATTATAACTAAATCTTAACTATTGAAGATCGTAAAATAGATCATTCCCAAAACTAGCAAGTTAGCTGTGACTATAAATGAAACGGTTCTTGAAAAAAAAGATTTTTTTTCTTTTTTAATTTCCACTGTGTTAATTTTTGCTGGTTGTATTAGATTCATATTGTTCCTCTTGTTGTTTGATACTTAATTAATATTAAATTAAGGCAAACTCAGATTAAAAATGTGACTAATATAAGACTACTTTAAAGAATTGGACAAATCTTCTTTAAGATCATTGATATCTTCCAGTCCAATAGATAGCCTAATTAGGTTAGGGGTAATGCCAAGAGATAGTCTTGCCTCTTCTTCTAGAACTTTGTGTGTTGTGGTAGTTGGATGGGTTACAAGGGACTTTGAGTCTCCCAAATTATTAGAGATATCAAAAACATTTAATTTGTTGATAATTTTAAAAGCATCTTTCTTCCCGCCCTTAACTTTAAAGGCAATCATAGTTCCACCAGCACTTTGTTGTTTTTTGGCAAGAGCGTATTGAGGAAAAGATTTAAGACCGGGGTAATATACTTGTTCAATTTTTTTATGTTTTTCTAAAAAGCTCGCAATTTGCAATGCATTGTCCGATTGAGAAAGGACACGTATTTTAATCGTTTCTAAACTTTTAAGAAGTACCCATGCATTAAAAGGACTAATGCAAGGACCGGTATGTCTCAAGAAAGGTTTTAAAATATTTTCTTTAAATTTATTTGTTGAACAGACAGCTCCACCCATAGCTCTTCCCTGTCCATCAATATGCTTGGTACCAGAATAAATAACAACATCTGCACCAAATTTGACTGGTTGTTGTAACACTGGTGATGCAAAAATATTATCTACAATGGTTGTTATATTGTTTTTTTTAGCAATATTACAAACTTGTTTAATATCAATAATTTCCAAGCATGGGTTAGAAGGAGATTCAAAGAAGAAAATCTTAGTATTTTTTTGAATACTTTTGTTCCATTCTTTAATATTTTTTCCATCAATAAAAGATACTTCAATCCCAAATTTAGGAAGTATGTCATTTAGTATATATCTACAGGAACCAAATAATGCTGAAGCAGAAACTACATGATCCCCGGCTTTTAATTGACACATCATCGAGCCAAATACAGCAGCCATTCCGCTTGCTGTTGCAAAGCATGCTTCTGAACCATCTAATAAAGCCAACCTCTGTTCAAACATTTCTACTGTTGGATTGGCGTACCTAGAGTACTGAAATCCTTTTTTCTTTCCTAGAAAAATAGCTTCTGCTTGCTCAGCTGAATCATAGACAAATCCCGAATTGAGAAAAATAGCTTCAGATGTTTCTTTAAAGTTAGATCTAGTTAGGCCACCCCTAACTAGATTGGTATCTAACTTAAATTTTTTTTTCAATTATTCTGCCCTCAGTTCTTTCGCAGCATCAACCATTTTAGTTAATGCATCAATAGTTTCAGGCCATCCTCTAGTCTTTAAGCCACAGTCAGGATTGACCCAAACTCTGGATGGATCAATTAATTTAGATGCTTTTTGAATCAACTCTTTCATTTCATCTTTCGATGGAACTCTAGGAGAGTGAATATCGTAAACTCCAGGACCTACTTCATTTGGATATTTAAACTTTTCAAATGTAGTTAAGAGCTCCATTCTAGACCTAGATGTTTCAATAGAAATAACATCCGCGTCTAAAGCGGCAATAGAATCGATGATGTCTTCAAATTCTGCGTAACACATATGTGTATGAATTTGAGTTTCATCTTTCACTACTGCAGCAGATATCTTAAAACAATCTACAGACCATGTAAGGTATTCTTTCCAGTCCTTTTTCTTTAAAGGCAACCCCTCTCTAAGAGCAGGCTCATCGATTTGAATCATTCGAATACCATTTTTTTCAAGATCTTCCACTTCATCGCGAATGGCAAAGCCAATTTCTTGTGCTGTAAATTTTCTTGGTTGGTCATCTCTCACAAAAGACCACTGCAAAATAGTGATCGGCCCTGTAAGCATTCCTTTTACAATTTGCTTTGTCTGCTCTTGTGCAAATTTAGACCAACGTACTGTCATAGGTTTTGGTCTAGACACGTTTCCAAAAATAATTGGTGGTTTCACACAACGAGAACCATAGCTTTGTACAAAGCCACTAGAAGTAAAGGTAAATCCTTTTAGCTGTTCACCAAAATATTCCACCATGTCATTACGTTCAAATTCACCATGAACAATAACATCGATACCAATCTCTTCTTGTTTTTTAATCGTATCAATAGTTTTTTCTTCTAAAAACTTGTCGTAACTTTGTCCATCCAGCTCACCACGTTTAAATTTAGCTCTTGCTTGTCTTACATCGGTTGTCTGAGGAAAAGACCCAATGGTTGTGGTTGGGTATTTAGGTAAAGCAAAAATTTCTTTTTGAACCACCGCTCTTTCTGGATAGGATGATTTTCTGTTTACAATCGATTGATTGATTGTTTTTATTCTATTTTTCACAGCATCATCATGAATCAATTTGGAAGTTTTTCTATCTTGAACGTCAGCAGTATTNNTCTCTANCTCCGCNTTATGACTNCCTTCATTAANGCAACCCTTAATCACACTCAGCTCTTGCAATTTTTGTTTTGCAAACGATAACCATCTTTTAATTTCAGCTGGAACCTTCTGTTCAAGCTCCAAATCATAAGGAGAGTGAAGTAGGGGGCAAGAAGAAGCAATAATCACATCGCCAGAAACATTGTCTTTAACAAAATCAATTTTNTCTTGTAAATTTGTTTTCCATACGTTTCTTCCATCTACTAAACCTAATGACAGTTGTTTCTTGGAGTTTTTGACATAACCTTTATTTTTAGTACCGCGAACCAAATCTAAATGAATTACATCTACATCACTTGCAAACACTTCTTCCTTAACGTCTTCATTTAGGTCTTCAAAGTAAGTAGTAAGTAAAATCTTACTTGAACCCGCAGCAAGTTTAAGCTCGTTCAGAGTGTTTTTGATTTTAGACACCACATTAGAGTCTAAATCTTTTACTAATATAGGCTCATCAATTTGAATCCATTCTGCTCCTAGATCAACAAATTTTTTAACCACCTCTTTGTAAACGGGTATAATTTTGTCTAATAGATCAATAGTATTTAAGCCATCAATTCCTTTTCCTAACAATAAGAAAGACAATGGACCCAAAATAACAGGCTTAGTATTAAAACCTGCCTGTTTCGCTTCTTCATATTCTGCGAAAGGCTTATTAGAACTTATTTTAAATGATTGATCTTTGGATAGCTCAGGTACCAAGTAGTGGTAGTTCGTATCAAACCATTTAGTCATTTCCAATGCGGGCACATCTAGCTCTGATGTTTGGGATCCACGCGCCATGGCAAAGTAAGTTTTTAGGTTTACTTCATTGCCATCCCATTTGTATCTTTTTGGAACCGCACCTAATAAGCAAATTGCATCTAACACCTGATCGTAAAATGAAAAATCATTAGAAGATATTAAGTCTACACCACAATCTTTTTGAGTTTGCCAATTTTGCTTTCTTAAATTTTTTGCAACATTATGCAAATCTTGTTCTTGAATGTCACCTTTCCAAAATTGTTCTAATGCTTTTTTTAGTTCTCTTTTAGGACCGATTCTTGGGTATCCAATAGATGCTACTTGTATCATGCTCTTACTTCTCCTTTGGTTTGATTGTTTTGATTTAAATTATTTTGCAGTGATAGTAATCGCGAACATACTGCAAAGGTTAATTCATATTTATTTAGTGTATAAAAATGAAACTCATTAACTTCTTCTTTTTTTAATTTTTTCACTAGATCGCTTGCTAAACTGGCACCAACTAATTGCTGCACTTCTGGCGTGTCGTCTAAGCCAGCAAACTCACTAGCTATCCAGTCAGGAATAGATGCGCCACACATAGCGCTAAAATTTTTAACTTTTTTAAAATTAGAAATAGGCATAATTCCTGGAATGATGGGAATGTTAATCCCTGCAGCCACTACTGAATCCCGGTATCTTAAAAATACATCTTTATCAAAAAAGTATTGAGTAATAATTTTATCGGCACCCGCATCCACTTTTCTTTTTAAATGATCAGTATCATCTTGTTTATTTTTAGAGTCAGGGTGTATTTCTGGATATCCACCAACTGCAATTTCAAAATTAGCTAATTTTTTTAAACCCAAGCACATATCAGCAGCATTTTGGTAGCCATTGGGATGAGGAACGTATTGTTTATTTTTTTCTCTAACATCACCTCGTAAAGCAACTATTTTATTCACTCCCTTTTCAAACCAACCTAAAGCCAAATCGTTAATTTCATCTTTGGACATATCCACGCAAGTCAAATGACCTGCCACTGGTACTAAAGAATCTTTATTAATTTTTTTAACAAAAGAATCGCTTTTTAAACGCTCACCACCACCAGCACCAAAGGTAACTGAAAAAAATTGAGGATTAAAATTTTCTAATTTTTTTAAACTCGCCCATGTTTTTTCTTCAGCAGCGGAGTCTTTTGCTGGAAAAAATTCAAAACTTAATTTTAAATCGTTCTTGTTCATAATTTATTATGATCAAGTTTTCGGTAGTTTCTGATGGGATTTCCAAAAAAAAACCACCGGCTAGAGCGGTGGTTTAAATCGCTTTAGCTGGTTTTATATAGCGCCCGCAATTTGAACAAATCAGCGCTTAAAGAGGTATGTAATAATAAATAGGCAAAATGTAAAGGGTAAAAAGCCAAATATTGAAGAACTTTTAGTGCTTGTGATTTTGAGCTCCACCTAAACCACAAGGCATAGCATTGATGGACCCAGAAGTTTCGCCTTCTTTATGAAATAGAGGGTTGTAAGCCACACCACTATAATTGTGGTCATAGATAATGACTGCAAAAAAAGCAGTTAAAATAAGAAGGTAAAGAATATTTTTCATTAATAAAAAAACTTTCTAGCTTTCACCCCAAAGTAAGAGCCTATAAACGCAAACAAGAACCACACCCAACCGTGCATACTNCCTGAAGCTATACCACCAAACAATGCTCCAATATTACAACCAAATGCAAGTCTNGCTCCATAGCCCATAAAAAAACCACCAATCATGGCAGCTAAAAATAACTTNTTATCAATTTTAATTTGATTAGAAAAGTTACCAGATAAAGCAGAAGCTATTAAAGCNCCCAAAATAATTCCTAAGTTAGAAACGGTCGTAGGATCTGCCAATAAACTATTTTCTAGNGCAACAGCAGGGTAGGATAATTGCCAATAGTCCCAAGAAGAAACATCCACACCAATTAGGGTTGCTAATTTTGCCCCCCACAATCCAAAAGAAAATGTGACAGACCATGGATGACCTGCAGCATGCAGCATTAAAAAATTAAACAATACCAAAAGAACAGAACCTAAAAATAAAGGCCATGGTCCCCTAAGAAGACTGAAAGAGTCAAATCTAAAAATGTTATTATGATCTGTTATTTTGTTTCTTTTCTTGTCTAGAATAAAAACAGTTAAATAAAGAGTAAAAATAAGACTTAACTGAAAAGTTAAAGTTTCAACCAGAGTATAATTGTCTAATAAAGAAATTCCTCCTAAAGAGGGAAGAGATGACCAAAAAGTAAAGTGGTATGTTCCCGCTACAGAGCCAATAATAAAAAAAAATAAAGTAATAACCATTTTGGTATTACCGCTTCCAGCAGTAAATAAAGTTCCAGAGCCACAGCCTCCACCCAATTGCATGGCAAGACCAAACATAAAAGATCCAATAACCACAGACAAACTAACCGGAGCAATTGCCCCTACGATAGTGCCATCATATACAAAACTTTTAGAACCAATGACAAAAGAAAAAACTATAGCTGCTAAAGCCAGCATTAAAAATTGAGCTCGAAGTGCACTACTATCTCTTTTTTCAATAAAATTTCTCCACCCACCCGTAAAACCAAATGCAGCTTTATATAAAGTGAAGCCCAAACCAATACCAATAGCAAAAACTAGAAAATGACGAAGACCAATCGTGGAATAGGTAATGTAAGAAAATAATAGTGTAAAAATAACCCCAAACAAAACAATGGGCGTTTCAATTTTTTTAATTACAATCATGAGGGGCTTGTACTCTAATTAAATATGCGGGTAAACTTAGTACCCGCATATAAAAGTTTTAAAATTATCCGGAAATAACTTTGTTTTTAGGATTGCTTTCCCAATGCGCCCAAGATCCATCATACATTCTTACTTGAGGAATATTTGCAACTTCACTTAGCGCAAACCAAACAGTAGCAGCCCAGTGTCCAGTGTTACAATAAG
>JGI20159J14440_10002832_pt1 | contig 11437 bp, 10 predicted proteins | sample COG_09_FD_14440 | JGI IMG/M metagenome (IMG submission 14440) | reverse complement strand
ACCGGAATGCGCGGGGTGGCCTATGATGCCACTCTTTATTCTTATCGGGTAGATGCAGATGGGGACGGAACTTTTGAAGCGCTCAACACCGATTCTCGAACTGCAGCTGTTGCGCGCCGCCATATCACGGACAATATTCAAGTCTCAAACAACAGCTGGGGCAGGAAAGGGGACGTGACCAGCTATACGAACAGCCAAGTGCGCAGCTCTTATCGTCTTAGTATTGCGGCTTTTGCTGATGCGCAGGCGGCTGGCACGCTCTTCGTTTTTGCGGCGGGCAATTCTGGCAATTCTGAGGTGTCCATAGATGGCGGGTTGCCTTATCATGCGCCTGAGCTTGTTGATGCTTGGCTGGTGGTTGTTGCATCAGATGAGAATGGAGTGGAAACCGGATTCACCAATCGCTGCGGCGTGGCGGCGGCGTTTTGTGTGACGGCTCCGGGCAATCGAGTTCTGGCGGCTGATGCGGGAACCACTGGCTATGTCTCCTTGAGTGGCACGTCTATGGCCGCGCCTTTCGTCAGCGGACTTGCGGCAGCTTTGATGGAAAAATTCCCAAACCTCACACCAAAACAGATTGCCACACGGATCAAAACCACCGCCTCACTTGCGCCTCTTACGGGTTTTTTTGGCGAGACATTGGCGAATGACGGGACCGCCGCTATGGAGGCAATTTTCGGTCACGGTTTGGTAGATTCTGGCGCTGCCGCCGCTCAGATTGGCAATTTAACCTATGCTTTGGGACCTGACGTGAGCCGGGGTCAGGACTTGAGCCAATCAAAACTAGCGCTCCCGGCCGGCGTGGGGCGCGATCTGGCCAAACAAATCATGGCCGATGATTTTGTAGTGTTTGATTCCTTCGATAATGCCATGTTCACCGTTTCAGGATCCCAGGTCTTTGAAGCAGCGGCTGCGGGCTTTGTGCCAAGCTACGGTGCAGGTTCCGCAATAATTGATGCGACAGGTGGCAGCGTTAAGGCCCGTCGTGCTTTACAGAGCCAGCCAAAAGAACAGCTGATTTTCAGCTTTTTGCAGCAGGGAGATACTCCAATCACTGCGGATTATTGGCAGGGGATGGCGGCTTTATTCGCGCCGCAACCCTTCGTGGTCCCGGCCGCTAAGCTGCGCATGAGTTGGGAGAGTCGCCAGGGTTCCATATCATCTTTGATGCCGTTTTTATCTTTTGGCAGCGGCGCTTTAGGGCAAGGGTCGGATCGATCTCTTGAGATTGGTTTGGCAAGTAAGGTTCGGCTTGGCGGGGCGATAGATCTGATCTCTTCGATTTCAGTTGGCGAGCAGGCGATTAATTTCGGTCTGGACGATCAAAGCGATCTTATCGGGCTTGTGAAAGCTGAATTCGGGGTGAACGCAACTCTCAACGCGGCCAATCGATTTTTCTTGCGCTATGAACAAAGCCGATATTCCGACAGGGCGGCCACTGAGTCTGACTTTGGCATGTCCGCGGCGCGGGCAGACAGTTGGATGATGGGTGTCGAAACGCAGCTACCGGAGGCGGATTTAACGGTGGGTGTGCGAAATGACTACGCATTGTCACAGGGGACCGTGTCGCTCATGACGCCGGCCAGCATGTTGAAAGATGGGACAATTCTATATGATCATAAATCATATGGCCTTGACCGATCTGTGCGGCTGCGCCCCTTCGTGGCGGTGCAGCATGACACATACGGCGGGACGCTGAATTTTGGGGCACGTTTTGGCTCTTGGGACAGGTCAGATTTGGAGGGGGTCGAATTAAGCTTTTCGCGTCAATTTTAACGTCTGCCTTTTTGCTCAATTGCAGCGCAGATCCGCAAGCCAATGATTTTGGCTTTGTGGAATGGACAATCACATCTGATTTTCTTCCTGAGGGACAACGTCTGACCGCAGAGCAAATGCGGGATGTGCAGCATCGCCTGGATTTGCCCATCTCGGGAGAGCCCATGGTTTACGCCAGCAATATTCTTGGCAACGCCGCTGTGGAAGGTGAATTGACGATTGAGCACTTGGACGCCAAGGGCGCAGAGGTCATTGTGACCTACAAACAGGGCTCGGGAATGGGGGCCACGGTGCTCAACCAGCGTTTGATCATGCTGAACGTGCCGAAGGATGTGTCGGTTAAAAGCTTCAAAATCATCTATCCCGANCCGCTNGCTGTCAAAAAAACTATGCGAAGAAAATGACGCTAAGATTTCCCGAAGCGCTCGCAATACTCCAAAGGTCACTGCATATTTTGCCCTTCAACCTTTCCTCAGGGCGCTGTGCTTTCCAGGGCTCTTGATGTTGGAGATCGCGCCTTACGGCGCTTTTACCCTTGGCGGGTCGCTCGAATTCCATCATACGACGGTGATGATTTCGCGTTTGGTCAAAACCCTGTGGCAGCACGTCCGCTATATCCCGCTGCTGTCAGCCTTAACCATCTCCCGTGGTCGCGCTTTTGACCGCCGAGCTCAGGCTTTTGGAGGGTTGGTTGGTCTCTTGGTCCGATTCTTTCCCTTGGCACGCCGGCGCGTTGAGGCTGAATTGCGGCGTGTTTATCCGGATATGCCGCGCCGGGAGCGCTTGGATCTGTGCCGAAATATGGGCCGCAACATGGGGCGCACCCTGTATGAAATCCTGCATTGCAGCGAATTTCAAACCCTACACCACCGCAACACCGTGTCCGGCCCGGGGCTTGAAGCCCTGCAAAAAGCTCATGCAGAGGGAAAGGGGGCCATCATCGTCTCAGGCCATTTTGGCCAATGGGAGGCGGTGCGCTCAACACTCAAGTCATTGGGGCTAGAGACAGGCGCTGTCTATCGACCGCAAACCAATCGACATTATGAGCGGCGCCTCTATTCGGGCATCGCAGCTGGCGGGCAGCCTATTCTGGCCACTGGGAAAATTGGCACCCGCGCCCTGGTGCGCCATGTGCAATCTGGCGGTTTCATCGCAATTTTACTGGATGAGAAATATCCCGATGGGGAACGGTTNCCGTTTTTGGGACAACCGGCGCTCACCGCTCTGGTCGCGGCGCAATTGGCGATCAAATATGATGTGCCGCTGGTGCCTGCTTTCGGCACCCGTATGGAGGATGGCACAAAATTCTCTGTAGAATTTGATGCCCCTATTCCCGCCACGGATAGCATCACGATGACCCAGGCCTTCAATGACAATCTGTCAGCGCGCATCTTGGCCAACCCCGATCAATGGTATTGGCTGCTCGGACGTTGGAAGGGCGCCTAAGTCATCTCCCAGGGCTCTAACCCACGGCGAGACCGGAAGTTTTNCGCAAGCGCCCTTGCTCGCGCCGCATAATCTCGCTAGCACGGGGCGCAATATAATTTGGAGGATCCGATGGATGATCTGCGCGAAAAATATTTAGCCCTCATTTCAGCGGCGGCCGATGAAGCTGCGCTGGAAGAGCTGCGCGTTCAAGCTGTTGGGAAGAAGGGTGAGATCAGCCTGCAAATGCGATCATTGGGTAAAATGTCGCCCGAAGAGCGGCAGGTGGCCGGTCCGGCGCTCAATGCTCTGAAAGATGAGGTTAATTCTGCCCTCACGGCGCGCAAATCTTCCATGGCGGATGCGGCTTTGGAGGAGCGTTTGAAGTCCGAATGGTTGGATGTCACGCTGCCAGGGCGCCAGAGGCCGGTGGGGACCATCCACCCAATTTCCCAAGTCTGGGAAGAAGTCACCGCAATTTTTGCCGATATGGGATTTTCCGTGGCTGAAGGGCCGCAGATTGAAACCGATTGGTATAATTTTGACGCACTCAACATGCCCGGGCACCACCCGGCCCGCGCAGAGATGGACACCTTCTATACCCACAGAGCCGAGGGCGATGACCGCCCGCCGCATGTGCTGCGCACCCATACCAGCCCGGTTCAAATCCGCTCAATGGAAAAAATGGGCGCGCCGATGCGGGTGATCTGCCCTGGTCGGGTGTATCGGGCAGACTATGATCAGACCCATACGCCAATGTTTCATCAGGTCGAAGGCTTGGCGCTGGACACAGATATTTCCATGGCCAATCTGAAGTGGTGCCTCGAAGAATTCGTGAAAGCCTTCTTCGAAGTGGATGATGTGGAGTTGCGGTTCCGCGCCTCGCATTTCCCCTTTACGGAACCTTCCGCGGAGGTGGATATTCGTTGCTCGTGGGCCGATGGGCAGCTCAAAGTGGGCGAGGGTGATGATTGGCTTGAGATTTTGGGCTCGGGCATGGTGCATCCTAAAGTATTGGCGGCCGGTGGAATTGATGCGTCGAAATACCAAGGCTTTGCGTTCGGCATGGGCATTGATCGGATCGCGATGCTGAAATACGGCATTCCGGATTTGCGCGCCTTCTTTGACAGCGACCTGCGCTGGCTGCGCCATTATGGTTTTGCGGCGCTGGATAAGCCGGGGTTGGTCAGCGGGCTGAGCCGATGACGCCGATCCAGGGGGCGTTGTGGGCGTGACCTCATGACCCGAATTTTGATTGTCGATTCTAATGGGCCGGGATTGCCGGCTTTGGGGCCGGGCTTTGCTGCGGTCTTGCAGAAGCTTTCGGGGAGCATCACCTGCAGCCTTTGCGCGCCCTATTTGGGGCAGGCCCTGCCTGACGAGGTATTTGACGGGGTGGTGTTTACCGGGTCAGCTGTGGCCTGGTGTGTTGATGCGCCGGAGGGGCAGGCCCTGCGGGATATCTGGAGGCAAGTGACCCGTTGGCAGGTGCCGATTTGGGGCTCTTGCAACGGCATGCAGCTGGCCGCTTTTATGCTGGGTGGCATATGCGCCGCCTCGCCTCGTGGCGATGAAGAGGGGCTGGCGGAGGCCATCACTTTGACTGACATCGGGCGGGAACACCCTATGATGCAGGGCCGAGCCAGCCAGTTTCGCGTGCCTTGCGTGCATCGCGACGAGGTGCAGCGCCTGCCCAATGGGGCGGTTCTTCTTGCTGGAAACGCCCATTCGCCGGTGCAGGCCTTTGCCTATGAAACCGCGGACATCAGCTTTTGGGGCACGCAGTATCATCCCGAATTTTCACGCGCAGACGTCGCAACTTGGCTGGCGGATCGCGGCAAATCATTGCCCGACAGCGAAGAGCAGGATGGGCAGGGCGATCTAGCTCTTGCAACCCGGACGTTGGAATTGCAAAACTGGCTGGCACATGTCACATCGCGCCAGAGAACCACAGGGGCAAAGTAATGAAATTCACACTGTCTTGGTTGAAAGACCATTTAGAGACCCAAGCGAGCTTGGATGAGATCACCTATGCTTTGACCGACCTTGGTCTAGAAGTCGAAGGGATTGAAAACCCAGCAGCGAAGCTGGCGGCTTTTACGATTGGCAAGGTGACAAAGGCGGAAAAGCACCCGGATGCGGATAAGCTGCGCGTCTGTCAGGTGGAGACAACGGATGGTGTGACGCAAATAATCTGCGGCGCCCCAAATGCGCGCGAAGGCATCACAGTGGTCGTGGCGGCGCCAGGGGTATATGTTCCGGGCATTGACACCACAATTGGTGTTGGCAAGATCCGTGGTATTGAGAGCTTTGGCATGATGTGCTCCGAACGCGAGATGGAGCTGAGCGACGAGCATGATGGGATCATCGAGCTGGCGCATGGCGAGGTCGGGCAAAGCTATGCCGATTGGCTGGCGCAGAACGATCCGGCGCGTGTCGATCCGGTGATTGAAATCGCCATCACGCCAAACCGCCCTGATGCCCTAGGCGTGCGCGGCATTGCTCGAGACCTGGCGGCGCGTGGATTGGGCAAATTGAAAGATCGCGATGTGACGCCGGTGCCGGCTGAATTTGTCACTGATTTCTCAGTCTCAATTGATGAGGATACGCTGGACGGCTGTCCAATTTTCTGCGGCCGCGTCATTCGCGGGGTTAAAAATGGCCCAAGCCCAGATTGGTTGCAACAGGCGTTGCGGGCCATCGGTCTGCGGCCGATCAGCTTTCTGGTGGATGTCACCAATTTCTTCACCATGGATCGCAACCGGCCGTTGCATGTGTTTGATGCCGATAAAATTGCTGGAAATTTACGGGTGCACCGGGCCGCGGGTGGCGAGGAAATTGCGGCGCTGGACGAGAAAACCTATCAGTTTTCCGAAGGTCAAATGGTGATCAGCGATGACGCTGGCGCGCAAAGCATTGCTGGGATTATGGGCGGGGCTGACACGGGATGCTCCGACGATACGGTTAACGTCTTCGTCGAATCGGCCTATTGGAACCCGGTGCAAATTGCCTATGCGGGCCGTGCGTTGCAGATTAATTCTGATGCACGCTATCGGTTCGAGCGCGGGGTGGATCCCGCCTTCACGCTTGAGGGCTTGGAGCATGCGGTGCGGATGATCGTAGATCACGCCGGTGGTGAGGCCTCCCAGATGATCCAAGCGGGCGCTGTGCCCAATACCGAACGGGCTTTCAAATTAGATGTGGAGCGGGTTAAGTCTCTGGTGGGTATGGATATTCCAGAGCGGATGCAGCGCTCAACATTGACTGATCTTGGGTTCCGTCTTGAGGGCGATATGGCGCATGTGCCAAGCTGGCGCCCAGATGTGATGGGCGAGGCGGATTTGGTGGAAGAGGTCGCACGCATGGCCTCCTTGACCAAACTGGTGGGCAAGCCCTTTGCGCGCGTGGATTTGGGTGTGCCAAAGCCGGTGTTGTCCCTGTCCCAAACCCGCGAGCAAACCGCCCGGCGCATGATTGCTGCATTGGGCTATAATGAATGCGTGACCTATAGCTTTATTGACCGCAAATCGGCGGAAATGTTCGGCGGTGGCGCAGATGAGACCATGCTGTCTAATCCGATCAGCTCTGAGATGAGCCATATGCGCCCGTCACTTTTGCCCGGGCTGCTACAAGCGGCAGCGCGCAATCAGGCGCGCGGTATTTACGACATGGCTTTGTTCGAAGTGGGCCCGGTCTGGCATGGCGGCGAGCCGGAAGATCAAGAAACTTTGGCCTGCGGACTCTTAGTGGGCCACACCGGCCCCAAAGATGTGCATGGCACCCGCCGCGCGGTTGATATCTATGATGCCAAAGCGGATGTGGAAGCTGTGCTGCAGGCGATTGGCGCCCCATCTAAGGTGCAGTTTCAGCGCGGCCTGTCTGACTGGTGGCATCCCGGCCGATCCGCACGCATGGCATTGGGCAAGACCTCTCTGGCCGGCTTTGGGGAAGTTCATCCCAAAATCCTTGCGGCTTTGGATGTTAAGGGTCCGGTCGTGGCCTTTGCGGTACATACAAAAAATATCCCGGTTCCAAAGTCCAAATCGGCGACACGCCCGGCCTTGAATATCTCTGATTTGCAAGCGGTGGAGCGTGATTTTGCCTTTGTTGTGGATCAATCGGTCGAGGCGATCACCTTGGTGAATGCCGCCAAAGGGGCCGATAAGGTGCTGATTGACGATGTTCGTGTCTTTGACGAGTTTTCTGGCGGCTCTTTGGCGGCAGGATTGAAGTCTCTGGCGGTGACGGTCCGGTTGCAACCCAAAGATGCGACATTGAAAGATGCCGATATTGAGGCGGTTGCAGAAAAAATTGTTGAGAAAGTGACCAAAGCCACCGGCGGCAGCCTTCGCGGGTGACCGTTGCCCAAGCCTGGACTTTAGTGTCGGGTTTGGGATCTTGACCACATCTATTTGACCTTTCCAGTGTCCAGTCCCAAGGCATAGCGCCTTGGGCATTATTGAACTGTTGTGATTATACCCATTTGAGCCTAGGGTGGTAAAAATACCCTCCTTTTGGCGACAGTTTGAGAGATTTGGCGAAGATATGAAACTAGACGCTACAGATCGTCGATTATTATCAGTTTTGCAGGTCAAAGGCCGCATTTCGAATTCGGATTTGGCCGATCAGGTCAATATGTCCGCTTCCGCCTGTCATAGGCGTGTCGGCCGCCTGGAGGCTGAAGGCTATATCCGCGATTATGTGGCGCTGGTGGATCCGCGCAAAGTGGACCGCCGCACGACCGTGTTTGTGGAGATTACTTTAAGCGGGCAAACGGAAGATGTTTTGGTGGCCTTCGAAAAGGCAGTGGCGCTGATTCCCGATGTCTTGGAGTGTCATTTGATGGCCGGCAGCGCGGATTATTTGCTTAAAGTCGTGGCGAAAGACACGGATGATTTCGCCAAAATTCATCGTACCTTTCTGGCCAAGTTACCCGGTGTCACGCAAATGCAGTCAAGCTTTGCGCTGCGCACCGTGTTTAAAACCACCGCACTTCCGCTTTAGCCAACAAAAAACCCCCACGTAACGCGGGGGTTTTCATGTGTTTCGGAGCGCGTAGCCCAGAGCAATGATTTACATCATTTACCCTTCACGTTCAGCTTTCTTACGCGCCAGCTTACGGGTGCGACGGATGGACTCGGCCTTCTCGCGCGCATTTTTCTCGGATGGTTTCTCGAAATGTTGCTTGAGCTTCATTTCACGAAACACACCTTCGCGTTGTAGCTTTTTCTTCAAAGCCCGAAGGGCCTGATCGACATTATTGTCGCGAACACTAACCTGCATGTGGTTTTCACCACCTTTCTAGTTTAAATTGCAAAATTGCAGGAGGCTGCTGAATAGCGCAGGCTTGTTGCTTTGTCTAGCGGCCAGATATTTGGGGGATCCATGAAAGTCGAACAACACTTATCAGAACTTCTTGCAGCGATCCTGCCCCATGTGGTGTTTGATGGCTGGTCGCAGACCAGCTTTGATTGCGCAGTGGCGGATTTGAAAATGGACCCGGGTTTTGCGGCCATGCTCGCGCCGCGCGGCGCGCTGGATTTGGCCGTTGCCTATCATCGTCAAGGCGATGCACAGATGCGCGCGGCCTATCAGGGCTCATCGACCGACTCATTGAAAATAAGAGAAAAAATTACATTGGCGGTGCGCCTGCGACTTGAGGCAATTGCGGATAAGGAGGCGGTGAGGCGCGCCACTTCGCTCTTTGCTTTGCCGCAACATGCGGGCGAGGGAGCCAAGTTGATATGGGGAACGGCCGATGACATTTGGGATGTCTTGCAAGACAGCTCGCGTGATGTGAATTGGTATTCAAAGCGCGCGACCTTAAGCGCTGTCTATGGTGCAACGGTGTTGTTTTGGCTGGGCGATGAGAGCTTGGGCCATGCGGCGACCTGGGCGTTTTTGGATCGGCGCATTGAAAATGTCATGCAAATCGAACTGGCCAAGGCAAAGATTCGCGACAACAAGCCTTTGAGTGCCGCTTTGGCGGGGCCGCTATGGCTTCTGGGAAAAATCAAGGCCCCCCAAATGCGCGATGATTTGCCCGGGCGGGCGTCTAAGTTTTAGTCTGCAATTTTGTAAAGGAGGGCACCTATGTCCCAAATGACGGCTGTTGAAATAACGGCGCCCGGCGCAGCTGACGTGTTGCAAGTCACCACGCGCCCCCGTCCGCGCGCAGGTCATGGGCAGGTGGTGATTGCCTTGGCTTATGCCGGGGTCAATCGGCCCGATGCGCTGCAGCGTGCCGGCCTTTATAACCCCCCTGCAGGTGCCAGTGATCTGCCGGGGCTGGAGGGGGCAGGGATCATTGCCGAAGTGGGTGCGGGCGTGACCGAATGGGCCGTCGGCGATGAGGTTTGTGCGCTCTTGCCCGGAGGCGGATACGCAGAGTTTGTCGCCACCTCGGCCCACCACTGCTTGCCTATTCCGCGTGGCTTGAGCCTGAAGCAAGCCGCTTGCCTGCCGGAGACCTATTTCACCGTCTATTCCAATGTGTTTCAGCGCGGCGCGTTGCAGGCTGGAGAAAAATTTTTGGTGCATGGCGGCTCATCAGGCATCGGAACAACGGCCATTCAATTGGCGCATTTATTCGGGGCTAGGGTCTTTGCGACCGCTGGATCAGAGGCAAAATGCCAAGCGTGCAAGGACCTTGGGGCAGAGCGGGCGATAAATTATCGCCATGAGGTCTTTGAGGAGGTGCTTAAAGCCTATGGGGGTATGAACCTCATTCTTGATATGGTCGGCGGATCCTATATTCAGCGCAATCTCAAATCCTTGGCCGATGACGGGCGTTTGGTACAGATCGCCTTTCTGCAAGGGCCGAAGGTGGAGCTTAATTTGGTGCAAATGATGACCCGCCGTTTGACGTTGACGGGCTCAACCCTGCGACCGCAAAGTGATCTGGCCAAGGCTAAAATTGCGCAGGCCTTGCATGATGAGGTCTGGCCGCATCTGGCGGCTGGGCGCATTGCCCCGATCCTCGACAGCACATTTCCGCTGGCTGAGGCCCATAAGGCCCATGCGCATATGGAAGCCAGCCAGCATATCGGTAAAATCGTTTTGGAAATTTGAGCTCCGCGCATTGATCATAAATAAGGGCTGATGGTCCTGCGGGGGCTTTCCCTTTCCTGCGCAAGGGATTATACAGCTTTCAAGTTCCCCAAACATGGTAACTCGTCCCGCCAAAACCCGGGACCGCCGCGAGGCGTTGAGGAAGCTATGTCTGGGATTAAAGTTTAGGATGGAGGCCGAAATGGCAAAACCAATTATGGCAAAGGCCACCGCAGTTTGGCTGGTGGATAATACAACCCTCAGCTTCAAACAAATTGCTGATTTCGTTGAAATGCATGAGCTTGAAATTCAAGGCATTGCCGATGGGGATGTGGCTGCGGGCGTAAAAGGCTTCGATCCAATTGGCAACAATCAGTTGACACAAGAAGAGCTGGATAAGGCGCAGGCCGATCCAGCGCATAAGCTGACTTTGAAGTATTATGCCGCCGCTGTCGGAGAAGAAAAACGCCGTGGTCCGCGCTACACGCCGCTGTCCAAGCGTCAAGACCGCCCAGCGTCGATCCTTTGGTTGGTTAAGTTCCACCCGGAGCTTTCTGATGGTCAAATTTCGAAACTTGTTGGGACAACAAAGCCCACCATTCAGGCCATCCGCGAACGGACCCATTGGAATATTACCAACATCAACCCGATTGATCCGGTGGCCTTGGGCCTGTGTAAGCAGTCAGAGTTGGATGCTTTGGTGCAAAAGGCAAATGCCAAGAAATTGCGTGATGGTGAGGCGATGTCTGACGATGAGCGCCGCCGCCTGGTCAGCACCGAGCAAAGCCTTGGAATGCCCGAAGAGCCGCGCATTCCAGCCGCTATTTCAGGGCTGGAAACCTTCACCCTGGCCGATGCGCCAGAGGAGGAGGAAGACGAGCGTCAGCATGGTGATTTGTTGGATGCCGACAGTTTCTTCAATCTGCCAAGCGGCGATGGTGAAGAGCAGCCGGGTTGAATTGAGACTCTTAAATACAACACCAATAAAGGCGGCTTCGGCCGCCTTTCTCCTTTTGCCGATGCAGAGGTCTTGCTTAAAGCGTTTTGCGTGCCCGGAGGGCCGCTGTGATCGTCCCATCGTCCAGATAGTCCAGCTCACCGCCAATTGGCACGCCCTGAGCGAGGGTTGAGACGCGTACATCGCCCAGTTGATCGGCGATATAATGGGCGGTGGTTTGCCCGTCGA
>JGI20159J14440_10002825_pt1 | contig 11458 bp, 9 predicted proteins | sample COG_09_FD_14440 | JGI IMG/M metagenome (IMG submission 14440) | reverse complement strand
TTTTTTTTATTTAATTTTAAAAAAAAACTTTTGGTGAAGTCTTCTTTAAAATTTTTAAATTTCTTTACACTTAAAAATTTAAACAATAAAAAAATATCTAAACTTAAATAATTTTTATTACCAAAAAACAATTATTTATTCCATAACTTGAGTAAATGCAAATATTTAAATTACAACTTATCAATGTATTCATCATGAAATTTATTAAATGTTCCTTTTTTGATATTTTCTCTTATTGAAGACATTAATTCTTGATAAAAATTGATATTATGAAGAGTAAGTAGTGTTGATCCAAGTATTTCATTAGTATTAAAAAGATGATTGAGATAATTTTTTGAATATTTATTTAGGCTCAAGTTTGAACACTTTCTGTCCAGTGGCTCATTATTATTTTTAAACTTGTTATTTTTTATATTTATTCTGCCATTCCACGTAAAGGCTAGTCCTGTCCTGCCTGATCTAGTAGGCATTACACAATCAAACATATCCACCCCTCTCTTTACAGCTCCTAAAATATCAGCAGGAGTTCCAACACCCATAAGATATCTTGGTTTATCATTGGGCATTTCTTCTTTGATACTATCTAGTACATTAAACATCTCATTTTGAGTCTCTCCAACAGCTAAACCACCAATAGCATAGCCATCAAAACCAATTTTTGTAAGTGCATTAAGAGATTTAATTCTTAAGTCTTTAAATAAACCTCCCTGAACTATTCCAAATAATGCTTTATGAGGATTTAATCCAAAAGCAACTTTAGATCTTTCTGCCCAATGTATTGATAGTTCCATAGATTTATTAATAACATTATAGTCAGAAGTTTTTTTAGGACATTCATCCATTATCATTACAATGTCAGAGTTTAGACCTTTTTGAATCCTTATGCTTTCTTCAGGACTTAATATAAATTTTTTACCATCTACATGAGAATTAAAAATTGCCCCCTTTATCTTATCTACTTTATTAAGTTTTGAAAGAGACATGACTTGAAAGCCACCTGAATCAGTAAGAATTGGAAGCTTGCAATTCATAAATTTGTGAAGACCTCCTGCTGATATTATTCTTTCCACACCTGGCCTAATCATTAAATGATATGTATTTGATAAAATTATTTCAGAACCAGTTTTGATAACATCATCAATTAAGCAGGCTTTAACTGTAGCTTGAGTTCCAACAGGCATAAAAGCTGGCGTTTGAATATTACCTCTATGAGTTTCAATTAACCCAACTCTTGCAAATTTATCTTTTTTGATGACATTAAATTTGAATTTTTTTAATGCCATTAATATTAAGGAAGTTACTTAAAACTAATAATTTTATCTGGATCAGAAACTGAACCGTTATTATTTTCATCACCTCTTTTAATTTTATCAACTAGTTCCATACCTTCAACAACTTTACCAAACACAGTATATTGTCTATCTAAAAATGACGCTTCTTTAAAACAAATAAAAAACTGACTATTAGCACTATTTGGATCTTGTGATCTTGCCATAGATAATGTTCCTCTTTCGTGAGGTAGATCACTAAACTCCTCTTTAAGATCAGGTAAATTAGATCCACCCATTCCAGCTCTATTTAAGTCAAAATCTTCATTTGATGAATTACCAAATTTTACATCACCAGTTTGAGCCATAAAACCATCGATTACTCGGTGAAAAACTACACCATCGTATTTTCCTTCTTGAGCAAGTTGCTTAATCCTCTTAACGTGGTTTGGCGCTATGTCTTCAAAAAGCTCAATTTTTATATCCCCATCTTTAAGTTTTAAAATCATTACATTCTCCTCTGCTATTAAGTTGTTGGTTAGTATAAAAAATAAAATTAAAAATTTTGTTAAAAGTTTATTCATATTTTTCTTTTAAAGATTTTATTGTGCTTTTTGTAGTAAATTTTTTGATATCACCATTTAATCTAACAATTTCCTTTACAAATTTCGAAGAAATTATCTGATTTTCAACATCAGACATCAAAAAAATTGTTTCTATATTATTATTTAATTTTCTATTCATTCCTGCTAATTGAAATTCATATTCAAAGTCTGAAACAGCCCTTAGACCTCTTAAAATAATATTCGACTTATATCTTTTGCATAAATCTGTTGTTAAGGAAGTGAAAGAAATAATTTCAATTTTATTTTTATCTAATTTTAAATCACTAAAAAGTGCTTTATTAATTAAATCAATGCGTTCAGATGAGTTGAAAAGATAAGTCTTGTTAGTTCCATCTGATGCAGCAACTACTACTTTGTCAAATAACTTTAAAGCTTTCTTGATTACATCGATATGACCAAAGGTAATTGGGTCAAACGTGCCAGGGTATATGGCGACTTTTTTCATTAAGCCAAGTTATCATCAATTTTTATAGCTGAAACAACTTTTTCATCACCAGATAGTTTTATTATTCTTACACCTTGAGTATTTCTTCCAGCAGTTCTTATTTCTTTAACAGCAACTCTAATAACTCTACCTTTGTTTGTTGATATCATTATCTCATCTGGTTCAAAAACTGGAAAAGAAGAGCATATATTACCATTTCTTGGAGAATTGATTATTCCAATAATACCTTTACCTCCTCTGTTAGTTACCCTGTAATCTAAATGAGAAGTTTTCTTTCCAAAACCATTTTCTGTAATTGATAATATAAATCTTTCTTTCTTTATTGAGTCATCTTTTTTATCTTTATTATTTTTTTTTCCTTTATCATGGTTTACTATTGATAAAGAGACTATTTCATCATTAGGAGCTAATTCAATTCCTTTAATTCCCTTTGAAGATCTTCCTTTAAATATTCTAAGTTTTTTTGACTCAAATCTAATGCATTTTCCATTCTTTGTACTTAGCATTATATCTTGATCATCTTTGCATATTTCAACACCAACAATTTTATCACTAGTATCAAGTTTCATTGCAATCTTTCCAGCAGCATTGATTGATGAAAAATCTTCAAGACTATTTTTTCTTACTTTTCCTTTTGCTGTAGCAAAAACTATTTGTAAATTTTTCAAATCACCTTCATCTTCAGGGAATGGCATTATAGAACTGATAGATTGGTGACTTTTTAAAGGTAAAATATTAAATAATGATTTACCTTTTGAGGTAGTTGATCCTTCAGGAATTTTCCATGCTTTAATCTTATAAACAAGCCCTTCTGTTGAAAAGAATAAAACAGCTGTGTGAGTATTAACGGATAAAGTTTGTATAACAGAATCAGCTTCTCTTGTAGTTATGCCAGACTTACCTTTTCCACCTCTTTTTTGTTGTTTGACATTACTTAAGGCACCTCTTTTGATGTATCCTTGAAGTGTTACAGTAATAATTATAGATTCTTTTTGAATTGTTTCTTCAATATCATAATTAAGTATTGCATCGATAATTTTAGTTCTTCTTGGAACAGCAAATTTTTCCTTAATAGACTTAAGTTCTTCACTGATAACCTTTAGAAGTTCTTTTTTTGAATTAAGAATTTTTTTATAAGATTTAATCAAATCTGCTAATTTTTTAATCTCAACTTCAATTTCATTTATCCCTAAAGCTGTTAATTTTTGAAGTCTTAGTTCTAAAATTGCTACAACCTGTGGTTCTGAAAATGAATATAAACTTTTACTTTTTTTATCTTCGACTAAAGAAATTAATTTTAAAGATTTATTTATTTTCCATTTTGTAGTTAATAAAGATTTCTTAGCATCATCCGGTGTTTTTGATGATCTAATAATCTTTATAATTTTATCTAAATTTTCAACTGATACTGATAGACCAATTAATATATGAGCCCTATCTTCTGCTTTTTTTAAATCATATTTTGTTTTTTTAATTACTACATCTTGTCGGAAAGTTAAAAAATTAGTTAAAAAATCTTTTAAATTACAAATCTTTGGTTTGCCATCAACAATAGCAAGTGTATTAAAGCCAAAAGAACTTTCTATTGATGTATTTTTATAAAGCTGTCTTTTAATTGTCTCAGGCTCAACACCATTTCTCAAGTCAATTGCAACTCTTATACCTTCTCTATTAGATTCATCTCTGATATCTCTAATACCTTCAATTTTTTTCTCTCTTACCAATTGTGCTATTCGTTCGTTTAAAACTGATTTATTAACTTGGTAAGGTACAGAGGTAATAACAAGTCTCTCTCTTCCATTTTTTCTAGCTTCAACACTAATTTCACCTCTGATTTTAAAAGATCCACGACCCACATTATAACCAGCTTTTATGATATCTTTTCCAATAATAACTCCACCAGTTGGAAAATCTGGGCCAGGTATATGTTTCATTAGTTCTTTAATTTTAACATCTTTATTCTCAATCAATGCTAAAGTTCCATTTATAATTTCACCTAAATTATGTGGGGGAATACTTGTTGCCATTCCAACAGCGATACCACCAGCTCCATTAACTAACAAATTAGGATATTGAGCAGGTAAAACAGTTGGTTCTTTTTCAGTTTCATCATAGTTACTTTTGTATTCAATGGTATTTTTTTCTATATCATCAATTAAGTACTGTGAAACCTTGGCTAATCTTGTTTCTGTATATCTCATAGCAGCAGCTGGATCTCCATCTATAGATCCAAAATTACCTTGGCCTTGGACAAGTGGTAGACTCATTGAAAAATCCTGAACCATTCTAACAAGAGCATCATAAACAGACTGGTCTCCATGTGGATGATATTTACCAATAACATCACCAACTATTCTTGCAGATTTTCTAAATTGTTTTGACCAATCATAACCACCTTTATACATAGCAAATAATATTCTTCTATGCACAGGTTTTAAGCCATCTCTAACATCAGGTAGAGCTCGACTAACAATTACACTCATTGCATACGATAAGTAAGATGAGCTCATCTCATCATGCATTGAAATAAGTTTTATATTTTTATCTTTAGGTATTTCGGTATCTTTCATAGAAACTAAAATGGAATTTCGTCATCCATATCATTTGAAGTTTGAGGACTATCTTCAAAATTATTAGCAGGAGTTTGAGTATTATCATTTTGAATACCACCCCCAGTGTTTCCACCACCCAACATAGTAAGTGAGGAATTATATCCTTGAATTACTATTTCAGTTGAATATTTGTCTTGGCCAGATTGTTCATCTTTCCATTTTCTTGTTGTAATTTGACCTTCAACATAAATCTGAGCACCTTTTTTTAAATATTGTTGAACTACATTAACTAAACCATCATTAAATACAACTATACGGTGCCATTCTGTTTTCTCTTTTTTTTCACCAGTTGTTTTATCTTTCCATGATTGGCTAGTTGCTAAACTTAATCTTGCAACACTTTTACCATTCACCATTTGTTTGATTTCAGGGTCTGCGCCTAAACGTCCAATTAATAATACTTTATTTAAACTTCCAGCCATAATATTTTATATATGTTTATTTATTTATTTAGTTTTATATCACAATTTAAACTCAATATTAATTTTATTAATTTAAAGCAACTAAAATTATGATCAAAAGGATAGTTATCAAGGGCGCAAAAGAACATAATTTGAAGAATATTTCAGTAGAGATACCAAAAGATCAATTTGTTGTAATTACTGGGCTTTCTGGTTCTGGAAAATCTTCATTAGCATTTGATACTATCTACGCTGAGGGACAAAGAAGATATGTTGAAAGTTTGTCTGCTTATGCCCGTCAATTTTTAGATAAAATGAAAAAACCTAATGTTGATCTTATTGAGGGATTGAGTCCAGCAATAGCTATAGAGCAAAAAAATACATCAAAAAACCCAAGATCAACAGTTGCCACTGTTACAGAAATTTATGATTACATGAGAGTACTCTATGCAAGAGCTGGTGTACCATATTCGCCATTCACCGGTAAACCAATAACATCACAAACAATTACACAGATTGTTGATTTAATAAAAAAACTTCCCAAAAAATCTACAATTTATATCTATGCACCAGTTGTTCGAGGTCGTAAGGGTGAATATAGAAAAGATATTTTAAGTTATAAAAGAAGAGGCTTTAGAAAAATTAAAATTGATGAAATTCTTTATGACATAGATAAAGCCCCTGAATTAGATAAAAAACTCAAGCACGACATATCTGTTCTAATTGATAGAATTGTTTTAAACTCAAAACTTGGAAATCGATTGGCTGAGAGTATTGAGACAGCTGTAAATTTATCAAATGGTTTAGTATTTGTTGAATATGAAGATGAAACATTACCTCAAAAATTTAGAAAAATTGAAAAATTAATTTACTCTACAAAATTTGCGTGTCCAGAAAGTGGTTTTACAATCGAAGAAATTGAACCAAGACTTTTTTCTTTTAATAGTCCATATGGAGCATGTGCTGAATGTGAAGGTATAGGTATTAAATTAAATGTAGATCCAAATTTAGTAATTCCAGATGAAAAAAAAAGTATAGCAGATGGTGCTATAGAGCCATGGGCTAAATCCACAACATTATATTATGCTCAAACCCTAGCCTCAATTGCTAAACATTATGGGTTTTCTTTAGATGAAAAATGGAAAAAATTACCAAAAAAATTTAAAGATGTAATTTTATTTGGTTCAGACGAAGAAGAAATAAAATTTGTCTATGATGATGGGTATGAAAAGTACTCTCATAAAAAAACTTTTGAAGGTGTTATAAACAATCTTGAAAGAAGATTTCTTGAGTCAGACAGCGAATGGAAAAGAGAAGCAATAGCTGAATATCAATCTGACTCAGCATGTGAAGGGTGTGAGGGTAATAGACTAAAAGAGGAAGCTTTATGTGTTAAAATTGACAATCAAAATATAAGTGATGTAACAAAAAAATCTATTTTAGATGCTGCTAAATGGTTTAAGAGCTTGGAGCAAAACCTTGATAAAAGACAATTTAAGATAGCAGAACATATTCTAAAAGAAATCAACGAGAGATTAACATTTCTTTTAAATGTCGGTCTTGAATACTTAACGTTATCAAGAGAGTCAGGAACTCTTTCTGGAGGTGAAGCACAGAGAATTAGACTTGCCTCACAAATTGGCTCAGGATTAACAGGAGTATTATACGTTCTTGATGAACCTTCTATAGGATTACATCAAAAAGATAATGTTAAATTAATTAATGCATTAAAAAGACTTAGAGATTTAGGAAACACAGTTATTGTTGTTGAGCATGATACAGAAACTATGGAGAACGCAGATCATATAATAGACTTAGGACCAGAAGCTGGTACTAATGGTGGTGAGATTATTGCACAAGGTACTTATAGAGAGATACTTAAAAATAAAAACAGTATAACAGGTCAATACTTATCACATAAAAAATTTATAGAAATTCCAAGAACTAGAAGACTTGCAAAAAATGGTCGGTTTGTAGAAATTAATGGTGCAAGTGGAAACAATTTGAAGAATGTTAATCTTAAAATTCCAACTGGAAGTTTTACCTGTATAACTGGAGTTTCTGGTAGTGGTAAATCTACTTTAATATTGCAAACGTTATATCATGCATTAAATTTGACCTTGAATAATAAAGCTAGAAAGGTTCCAAAAGCATTTAAAGGTTATAAAGGTGTTGAGCTTATAGACAAGATAATTGATATAGATCAATCACCTATTGGAAGAACACCAAGATCAAATCCAGCAACTTATACAGGAGCTTTTGGCCCAATTAGAGATTGGTTTACAGCACTACCTGAATCAAAAACAAGAGGATATAAACCTGGAAGATTTTCATTTAATGTTAAAGGTGGAAGATGTGAAGCTTGTGAAGGTGATGGTGTAATTACATATGAAATGCACTTCTTGCCTGATGTTTACATACAATGTGATGAATGCAAAGGAACTAGGTATAATAGAGAAACTCTTGAAATAAAATTTAAAGACAAAAGTATAGCGGATGTATTAAATATGTCAGTTGATGAAGGTTGTGAATATTTTGAAAATATTTCAAATATAAAAACTAAATTATTAACATTAAAGAAAGTGGGTCTTGGTTATATAAAAATTGGACAGCAAGCTACAACACTTTCGGGAGGTGAAGCTCAACGTATCAAATTAGCTAAGGAACTATCAAAAAGATCTACAGGAAGAACTATGTATATATTAGATGAACCGACTACAGGTCTTCATCAACATGATATTAAAAAACTATTAGAAATATTGCACACATTTGTTGCATTGGGAAATACGGTAGTTGTTATTGAGCATAACTTAGATGTAATTAAAACAGCTGACTATATCGTGGATATGGGCCCTGAAGGTGGTATCAAAGGTGGAAATATTATCGCAGAGGGCAAACCTGAGGATATTATCAAAATAAAAGGTAGCTATACTGGGGAATTTTTAAAACCGCTGCTGGAAGAAAAATTTAAAAAGAAGTTAAAGATTTAAACAATTAGTGTATAAGTGATTCTAATTATGAGTAATTTACTATCATCTCTATCAAAAACAATTCATGCATCATTAGCTTTAGCTCTAATTCTTTTTCTAGGATTATTTTATGGAAATGGTGGGTTTGATTTTGGTATTGATTTTTGGATGTGGTTAACAAGATTAACTCATGTAATTGTTGCTATCATGTGGATTGGTCTTCTTTGGTATTTTAATTTTGTACAAATTCCAAATATGTCAAAAATCCCTGACGAACAAAAACCTGCTATAGGTAAAGTTATTGCTCCAGCTGCATTGTTTTATTTTAGATGGGCAGCTTTATTAACAGTACTATCAGGATTAATTTTAGCTCATTTAAGTGGTTATTTGCATGATGCTATGACTTTAGGTGCTGGTGGAAAAAGTACAGCCATTGGTATTGGAATGTGGCTTGGTTTATATATGGCTTTTAATGTTTGGTTTATAATTTGGCCAAATCAAAAAAGAGCACTAGGCATTGTTGAGTGTGAACCTGATGTTAAAGCTAAATCAGCAAGAACAGCAATGTTGTTTTCAAGAACAAATACTCTTTTATCTCTACCAATGTTACTTACAATGGTAGCAGCTCAAAACCTTTATTAAATCTACTCTGTATCTTCTTTTAGGATTGTTTTTTGTGAAACTCTAAGTTTTACAAGTATAGGATTAGCAATATAAATTGAAGAATAAGTTCCAAATACAACTCCCATTATCATGGCTAAAGAAAAACCTTTTAATATTTCTCCACCAAACAAATAAATTGAAACTAAAGCAAGCAATGTTGTGGCTGACGTAATTATAGTTCTAGAAAGAGTTTCGTTGATTGAGATATTTGTAAGTTCATAAATCTTGATATCAGAAAACTTTTTTAAATTTTCCCTAACTCTGTCATAAATAACAACCGTATCGTTCATTGAATAACCAACTATTGTTAAAACAGCAGCAACTATGGATAAGTTTATTTCTAAATTGAACAGTGAGAAAAAACCTAATGTTATAATAACATCATGAAATAAAGCTAAAATAGCACCTAAACTAAATTGCCATTCAAATCTTACCCATATATAAAATAACATTGCTGCTAGTGATAATGCTATAGCAATAATTCCAGATTTCAATAACTCGGAGCTTACTTTTGGACCAACATTTTCAACTCTTCTAAAAGTAAAAGAACTACCGATTGAAGATACTAAATCTTTCTTTATAATCTCAATAGCTTTAGCGCTCGTATCTTTTTTTTCAATTTTAATTAAAAAGTCATTTTCATTTCCAAATTTTTTAACATTAAAATCACCTATATTCATTTTATTAAAAGATTGTCTTAAAGATGTAACATTAATACTATTATCATTAGCTCTCAATTCAATTAGAGTTCCTCCTTTAAAATCAACACCAAAGTTAAGTCCTTTAAAAAATAACAATAGAATAGATATTACAACTAGACCTAATGAAATTAAGTTGAATGATCTATAAAATTTATTAAAATTAATCATTTATATTAATTTATCTTTCTCTTTATTTCTAACTACATAAAGACCAGTAAGCATTCTAGCTATAAAATATACTGAAAAAAGTGTGGTAAAAATTCCGACAGCTAAAGTAACGGAAAAACCTTTAACAGGACCAGATCCCATAAAAAATAGAATAACTGCTGCAATTAATGTGGTTATGTTTGCATCAATGATGGCTGTTTTTGATTTAATATAACCAGTATCAAACGCTATGATATTATTTTTTTCTTTTTTACATTCTTCTTTAATTCTCTCAAAAATTAATACATTTGCATCAACAGCCATACCAACTGTTAAAATAATCCCCGCAATACCAGGAAGTGTTAAAGTTGCTTCAAATAATGTTAATATACCCACTAAGAAAAATAAATTAACTAACAATGTTATATTCGCAATCAAACCAAATATTTTATATTTGAAAAACATAAAAAGTATAACTAACAAAAAACCAATCATTAGAGCAATAACTCCAGCCTTAATTGAATCTTTACCAAGGTCAGGTCCTACCGTTCTTTCCTCAATAATATTTAATGGTGCCGGAAGAGCACCTGATCTTAACAGTAAAGCCAAATCTGTAGCTGATTGAAAAGTAAAATTACCACTAATTTGACCATTTCCACTGGCTATTGTGTCTCTAATAACTGGAGCACTAACGATTTTTCCATCCAAAACTATTGCCAATTGTTTTCCAATACCTGTGCTTGTAGCTTTACCAAATCTTTTAGCACCAACTCTATCAAGAGTGAATGAAACTACTGTTTCATTTGTTTGATTGTTAATTTGTGGTTGAGCGTCTAACAAATTTTCACCGTTTAAGATTATTCTTTTACTAACCATGGCTTCAGAAGAGCCGTCTTCGAATTGAAGTATTTCAGTACCAAAAGTATCATTATCATTTTGAGTAACGAACCTAAATGATAAATTTGCAGTTTTCCCTAGAAGAGATTTTATTCTCATCGGGTCATCTAATCCAGGTAGTTCAACAAGTATTCTGTTGTTGCCTCTTTTTAGTATATTTGGTTCATTCGTACCTACTTCATCAACTCTTCTTCTAACTATTTCTAGTGCTTGATCTTGAGAAGATGTTTTTATTTCAATAAGACCATACTTAGATAATGTTAATATGAATTCACCATCATTTATTTCTACATCAAACTGATGAGATTTATATTGATTATAATATGGGTTAATTTCACTTTCTTTATCTAGAAAAAAAGTTTCAACTAAATCTAAATTAGTTTCAGATATTTTAAATACAATTTTATTATCCTCTATTCTTAAATCTTTATAATTTATTTTCTTATTTTTAAGAAAATTTCTAATCACAATAATTGTGTTTTGCAATTTTTGTATTTCAACAGGACCATTATCAATTTCAAGTAATAAATAAGAGCCACCTTGTAAATCTAAACCTAAATTTATCTTTTTTGAAATAAGGCTTTTCTCAGCTTCTTGAAAGTTTGAAGAAGCAATAAAAATAAAGATAAGTGTTACCAAAGAAACTAAAGTAATTCTTAATTTAGAAAAGTGTAACACTTTAGTTTAATGTTACTTTTTAACTACGGGTGCTGGTGCTACTGGTGGATT
>JGI20159J14440_10002809_pt1 | contig 11513 bp, 15 predicted proteins | sample COG_09_FD_14440 | JGI IMG/M metagenome (IMG submission 14440) | reverse complement strand
AAGAGCAACTTTATAGACTAACATCTGATTTACGTCAGGCTTTAGGTAGGAATTGTTTAATATTTATTGATCAAGAGGGAGGACGTGTTCAACGTTTAAATAGTCCAAATTGGCCAAAGTATCCTTCAGGTTCTTTTTATAATGATTTATATTCGATAAATAAAGCACTAGCTTTAAGATCAGCTTACTCAGCTTTTAGGATGATCGCAGATGATTTGCGTGAATGTGGTATAACAGCAAATTGTGCTCCAGTTTTGGATATTCCAGTTGAGGGTGCAGACCCTATTATATCTGATAGCAGATCCTATTATATCTGATAGGGCTTATGGCCAGAATGCCTCTCAGGTAATTGATATCGCTAATGCCGTTATGGCTGGTTTAATGTCAGGTGGCGTGGTTCCTGTAATTAAGCATATACCAGGCCATGGTAGAGCTAATGTTGATAGTCATAAAGAATTGCCAAAAATACCATCAAAATTAAAAACATTAAGGAATTCAGATTTTTTGCCTTTCAAATCCCTTAAAGAGGCGCCCATTGCAATGACTGCTCATGCTGTTTACGAATGCAGTTCGAAATTACCTCTAACTGTATCAAAGAAGTCTTTTGAAGGCCTAGTTAGAAAAGAAATAGGATATAATGGTCTTGTTATGAGTGACGACCTTGATATGAGGGCGCTTAGCGGAGATCTGACAAAAAGAACGATAGCGAGTTTAAATGCAGGCTGTGATATTGCTTTACAATGTTCAGGTAATCTAGAAGCTATGAATAAAGTAGCTAAAGGAGCTAAGACTTTAGAGGGCATAAGCCTGTACAGAGCTACAGTAGCAGATTACTGTAGTGATATTTTCGATTGCATTGATAGAGAAGTACTAAAGAATGAACTAAATTCTTCAATTGTATTTCACCAGAAATATTTTTAATGAATTGAGGTTTGATTATGAGCGAAGCATTTCAAGAAGATTTTGATTTTAAAGTTGCTAATGATGCGGCCGATGATGGGCTGGCTTTATTAGTCGATATAGATGGATATGAAGGTCCTTTGCATCTTTTACTTGACCTAGCACGCAAACAAAAAGTTGATATAACTAATATTTCAATATTAGAATTGGCTGACCAATATATTAATTTTATAAAGAGTGCTAATGATTTACGAATTGAACTAGCAGCTGATTATTTAGTAATGGCCTCTTGGCTCGCTTATTTGAAATCTCGTTTGATTATTCCAAATGAGACTGAAGATGATGTTCTTGATGAGACCGATAGCATGGCACTTCATTTAGCTTTTAGACTCGAAAGACTTGATGCAATGCGTATAGCAGCCCAAGGTTTGTTAAGCTTGCCTCAATTGGGTCAACAAGTTTTTAAACGTGGAATGCCTGAAGGACTACGGTCGCGTAAAACACATTTATGGGAAGCTGAAATATTTGATATATTAAGTGCATATGGTATCTCAAGGTCAAGGTCAGTAATGCAACACCACAAAATAGAAAAGCCTATGATACTTTCTCTTTCAGGCGCAAGAAAACGGTTAATGAAAGCTATACTATCTATTTCTTCTAATTCTAAAATATGGACTGAATTTGCGAACTTGTTACCTCAAAAAAATGATTTTGACGAAGGTGTTCCAATTGAATCTATTGAGGCCAGTACATTGTTAGCTAGTCTTGAACTTACCAAAGAGGGTGACATTCAAGTACGGCAAGATAGTTCTTTTAGTCCTATATACATACGTAATAATAAACAATAATTTAGAAAGTAAATCATGAAAAAACGCGTTCAAAGTGCATCTAATGGCGTAAGCAATTCTGTATCTAACTTGAAAGCTAGATTGTTCTCAGATTCTGAAGTAATTATGGATAATGATTTAAGATTGCTTGAGGCATTATTGTTTGCTGCGGTTGAGCCCATTGATACACAAACATTACGCGAAAGGTTAGGCGCTGACGTAGATGTAAGTGTTTTATTAGCACATTTGCAGAAAGATTATGCAGGTAGAGGTATTAATTTGATTCGTGTTGCTGATGCATGGAGGTTTCAGACTTCAATTGATTTACAAGCTGATTTAGTTGACCTTAAGGAGATACCAAAAAAGCTTTCAAAAGCAGCATTAGAAACGCTAGCGATTATTGCTTATCATCAACCAGTAACTCGCGCGGAGATTGAAGAGGTAAGAGGAGTTGCTGTATCTAAGGGCACTGTTGATGTTTTGATGGAATTAAAGTGGGTTAGGTTAAGAGGTAGAAGACGCACTCCAGGCCGTCCTGTTACATACGGAACTACTGATGCATTTTTAGCTCATTTTAATTTAGAAGAAATATCTGATTTACCGGGTCGTGAAGATTTACGCGCTGCTGGGTTGCTTGACCCAAGACTACCCAAAGACTTTGAAATTCCAGAGCCAATGATGGCCGATGATATAAATTTAGATGAAGAAGTAGAAGAGTTTGAAGGTAAAAATCAATTTTTTGAAGACTTTTTATCTGAATCTTGAGTTTTTTCAGACTATTATATAATTTTTTTAAATAATGTAGTCTTGTATAGAATGCTCAGGGAAGCTAAAAGAAAATATATCAAGAAAGAAAAGAATATGGCTATAGGACCTTTACAGATAATAATAATACTTGTCATCGCATTATTGGTTTTTGGTGGCAGAGGAAAGATTTCATCAATTATGGGTGACTTTGGAAAGGGTATAACATCTTTTAAGAAGGGCTTAAAAGATGATTCTGATGACAAAGTTAACTCACCAGAAGAAGCTCTAGATGTAACACCTAAAAAAGACAAGTAAACAATTAGAGGATATCCGTGACACCTCAATTTGGCTTTTCTGAAATATTAATATTGGCTTTATTAGCAATTATAGTTGTGGGTCCCAAAGACTTACCAGTCTTAATGAGAAATATTGGTAAATTTTTTTCAACTTTGCAGTCTTTAGGTAATGAATTTAAGACTGCTTTTGCGGATATGGATGCGACTAATGAAATTTCTGAAATCCAAAAAGAAATAAGTAGTTTAAAGGACTTTGGTAAGTATGAAAATTTTTTGGATAGTGATATAAAGGAAGAGTTGTTTAGTCTTGATGCAGAATTAAGAGAAGAGATTTTACCTAGTGATAAAAAAACTGATGGCTCTGTTTCATGAATAAAAATAAGTTAATCAATAAAATTGATGACACAAAAGCTCCACTGATTGATCATTTAGTGGAATTAAGACAAAGACTCATTAAGTGTATACTAGCAATAATATTTGGATGTGTATTGTGTGCTCCATTTCTGAAGGAAATTATGGAGATTTTAATATGGCCATTTGATGTTGCTATAGATAGGTATAATTATTCTTTGATCGCTAATGGTGCCGAAGAAATTAAGCTTGACCTTATTGCAACTCATCCAATGGAAACCTTTTTCGTTAAATTAAAAATTGCTTTATTTGGCGGCATTGTCCTCTCATTTCCAATATTGGCTTATCAACTTTATCGTTTTATTGCACCTGGCTTGTATAGAAATGAGAGGAAAGCTGTATTGCCCTATCTGGTTATTTCACCATTNCTTTTTTTTCTAGGTGCTTCTCTTGTTTTCTTTTATATCTTTCCATTTGTTATGGAGTTTGCTTTAAATCAACAGACTTTAAGTGATAAAAATCAAATTGATTTATTAACTAAAATTAGTGATTATTTAAGGCTATCAACTACACTTTTTCTTGCTTTTGGTTTTTCTTTTCAACTTCCCGTAATATTAAGTCTTTTAGCACGAGCTGGCGTAGTCACTTCTGAATCTCTTAAACGTTCACGAAAGTATGCTATTTTTTTTATAGCTGTATTTGCTGCATTTGTTACACCGCCAGATCCGATTACTCAAATCGTATTGGGCAGTGCAATTTACTTGCTTTATGAGTTATCAATTTTTTCAAGTCATATAGTTGAATCTAAAAATTAAAAAATTATCATTGGTTAACTTAAAATTCTTAGTATACGCAATTTGGGCATTGCATATGCGTATTAGGAGTTTATATAAACTTTAGATCTCGTATATGAGCTATTTTTTTTGGGGGTACTATGTTGAACTTAATTATGCAAACGTCGCCAGGTGGCGCAGGTATTATACAGAACTTTTTGCCTATACTGTTGATAGGTATTATCTTTTATTTTTTATTAATTCGTCCTCAAAATCAGCGAATGAAAGCTCATAAAAATATGTTATCTGAAATCTCAAGGGGAGATGTTATTGTTACCAATGGCGGGTTAGTTGGTAAGGTCAAGAAAGTTTCAGATGAGGAATTAAATGTTGATTTTAACGGAAATGAAATCAAAGTAGTACGTACTATGATTGCTGATGTAAGAAATAAGCCTGCCCCTGCAAATGATACAGGAAAAAAGAAAAAATAACTAAACATCGATAAGTAGGCTGTCTATACAATCATGCTGTTTTTTTCAAAATGGAAAATATCCTTAATACTGAGCTGTTTACTTTTAGGCTTCTTTTTTGCTTTGCCCAATGTTCTCTCGAGTAATACACGAGCAAATATGCCTAGTATGTTCAACAGGACAATTAATTTAGGTCTTGATTTGCAAGGTGGTGCTCACATGCTACTAGAAGTTGATCTCTCAAGTGTAATGTCTCAAGCTCTAGAAAACGAAAAGGAAACAATAAGACAAGAGTTTCGTGAGGCTAATAGGCTTAGAACCGAAACAATTCGCGTTGATTCTGAAACAGATTCCATTTTTGTAAGATTAAGAAATAAAGAAGACACTGAACGGGCATATGATTTATTGCAATCTCTTTCTAAGCCTATCGACCCATCAAGTCTATCGCAAGAAAAAACAACCTCAATTAAGAGGGATGGCGATAAAGACTTCAGAATAATGATTACAGAGGCAAATGTTGCTGATATTCAAAAAAGAACTATTGCACAATCAATGAACGTCCTCAGGCGACGAATAGATCCACAAGGCACTACTGAAATGACTATAGCTCCTGAGGGTGATGATCGAATTTTACTTCAAATACCCGGTGCTAAAAATGTTGATGACATAAAAAGTGTTATAAACAAAACTGCTAACTTATCTTTTCATATGGTTAGGAAGGAAAGCAATAATGAAGCGGCTCTTCGTTTGGCGCAAGAAAAAGGAACAGTTCCTCCAGGCGCTGCCTACTTTTCACAAGAGTTGGGTGGTGGTCTTATTGTTGAAAGGCGCACAAAAATTACTGGAGAATGTTTAAAGACTTCTAGTGAGGGTCTTCATCCCGAAGGAAACTACCCAATAGTTAATTTTACATTTAATATAAGATGCGCACGACTTTTTGGTGAGTTAACTTCCAAAAATATTGGACAACGATTTTCAGTTGTTCTTGATGATATAATCATAACTGCACCACGCATTAATGGGGCTATAACTGGTGGTTCAGGTTTCATTGAGGGAAGCTTTACTCTGGAAAGCGCGCGTGAGCTTTCATTACTTTTAAATGCTGGCGCACTACCCGCTAAACTTGTAATTGTTGAGGAAAGAACTGTTGGGCCCGGTTTGGGTCAAGATTCGATAAATGCTGGTAAAATAGCATCAATTATAGGCCTCATTGGTGTAGGCTTATTCATGTGGATATCATATGGTTTTAGATTTGGAACAATTGCCAACATAGCTTTATCAACTAATATAATTTTAATTGCAGGCGCACTGTCTTTATTCGGATCAACATTAACTTTACCTGGAATTGCTGGGATTATATTAACTATTGGTATGGCTGTTGATGCTAATGTGCTAATTTTTGAAAGAATAAGAGAAGAAGCTCATTTGGGACGGCCTCCAGTTAATGCTATTGAAACTGGTTACCGTAGGTCTTTGGCTCCGATTTTAGATGCGAATATAACTACTTTAATAGCAGCTGTAACTCTGTATTTCGTCGGATCCGGCCCTGTAAGAGGTTTTGCAGTTACTTTAGCTATAGGTATAGTTATGTCAGTTTTTACCGCCGTTATTGTTGCTCGTTTGATAACAGCTACATGGTTAAGACGTAATCGTCCAAAAAGTTTACCCATTTAGGAAGTGTAGTCTCTATGAAAGATATTTCTTTAGTAAAAATATTACCTATGGAACCTAAGGTTCCATTCATTAACTTACGTTTTTTTGCTGCCATACTTTCCTTCNTTGCTTTAATAATATCAGTATATTTATTTAGTTCTAAAGGATTAAATTATGGCATTGATTTTACTGGCGGTACCGTAATTGAAATAGATACAGGTGGCGAACCAGACCTTGCAAAAATAAGAACAGTTATTAACGAAGCTGGTTTTCCTGGCGCGACTGTTCAAGGTATAGCTCCTGATGCTTCAAGCACTCTAAATCACAATTATGTAAGAATTGGAATACCTCTGCAACAAGAGACAGAAGAAACAGGAGCTGCAGCACANCAGATAGCTATGAAGACAGCTCAAGATGCATTAATTGATAATATCGAAGGGTTTAAAGGTTCGGAAAGCATAAGAAGTCAAGANGCAGTTGGATCTGCTGTGTCAGGTGAGCTTCGACAAAAAGGAATTTTTAGCAGTAGCATTAGCTCTTTTAATGGTTTTGGGTTATATCTGGTTTCGCTTTGAGTGGCAGTTTGGGCTAGGTGCTGTTTTTGCTCTTTTTCATGATGTTATCCTAACTATTGGTGTTTTTTCATTAACTCAGATTGAGTTCAATTTATCAATAATAGCCGCTATACTAACAATTGTTGGGTATTCGCTGAATGATACGGTAATAGTTTATGATAGAATTAGAGAGAATTTACGTAAGTATAAAAAAATGCCATTGCCTGAGGTCTTAAATCTCTCAATCAATGACACTTTATCACGAACAATACTGACTTCATTCACTACTCTTTTGGCCTTATTCGCTTTGTATACACTTGGTGGAGCTGGACTTAGAGGATTTTCGTTTGCAATGATTTGGGGAGTTTTTGTAGGTACATATTCATCTATATTTGTGGCTTCACCCTTATTACTTCTTTTGAAATTGAAACGAGGCGTTAATACAGGAAATGCAGAAGGTAACAATAATTAAAGGCGACGAAATCCTTTTGGCCCAAAGGAACAAATAGCCTGTCCTATAATTCTTTCTTTCTCCACCATACCAATTAGATAAGATGGTATGGACAAGCTTAAATTGTCACCTTCAAACAAATACTTATTGTTTTTTTGGCCGCAAAGTCGTTTAACTATTACCCCAAGGTCAATATGATCAATCACATAAATAAATCCCAGCTTTAAAAGATGAGGTTTTTTAGATAATAGATATTCCCCATCACTAAGTGTGGGGCTCATTGAACCCCCTGAAATTTTCATTAGCCTCATATTAATTATAAATCAGGTATTATTACTTCAATATTAGGCGCATATGGTGTTGAGGCACTTTTAACTTTTACACCTTTCATATCCCAGAAAATTTCTGAGAATTGGTTGCATAACTCAACAAGTTTTTCACCATCTTCTCTATGTAAGTCTTGCTTGCAAGCAGATCCAGCTATCATTATTTTATGTGCTAGCTCATGAACTTCTGGATGTTTTTCTAAGTGAGCGCCTTTCATGAAGTCGCCCCATATAACGCGCACTTCGTGTTTAACAAGTTCAGCTTGTTTTTCTTTTTCTGCAGTATTTCTACTAACTTGCATGGCGAACGATGTCTGACTTAAGTCTCTGTCTTTAAGACTTAATAAAATATCGATCTGTCTTAAAGTTGAAACAGCGTGATACATAACTGTTCTTGCATCATATATTCCACAGGGTATGTCACAATGAGCAGAAACAGCGTCTAAAGAATTATTAAATCCTGAAATTAAATTATTAAACATTTTTAATTAAGCCTTCTTTTTGTATGATTTGTAAATTGTAAAGCAAACTGTAGCTAAGCCTATTATAACTAAACCTATCTCGAATTGGGATAAATTAACTACTACTGCAGATAGAGTTTCTTCATGGTGTGCCATAGCCGGTGCAGTAACACCAAATGACGCTAGAGTTGCTGTAATATACTTGTTAAATTTCATATTCTGTTCCTTATGATAATTATTTATCTTAACTGTATGATCAACTTGTGCAAGAAGTCCTATCAATTAATACGGGGAAATGCAAAAAAAGTTTAAAATATGGAACTTAATAATTTAATATCNCAATTAAAATTTTACGATCCAGATCGATACAGGGCGGCTGTTTTTGCAGATAAAGTTTCTCGCGAAAATTTAAATATTATATATGGATTTCATTACGAGCTAGCTAAAGTTCCAGAAATAGTAAGTGATATTACNATTGGNATGCTTCGCTATCANTGGTGGCGAGATGCTATAGATAATATTTATAACAATGGTTCAATTCAAGATCATTACCTACTAAAACGTCTTTCTAATGTAATTATACAAAATGAAATACCACGGTATTGGATTGATAAATTAATCGATGCAAGACAACGTGATTTTAATTCAACCAGTTTTTCTGATTTGAATGAAGTTAAGAGTTATTGCTCTGATACATCAGGTACATTAATGAAAATTGCCGTGAAGTCTATTGGTATTAATCCCAATGAGGGTGTAATTAAGGTTGGTGAGTCTTGGGGTTTAATTGGTCTAGCTCGATCTTATAAATATTATCACAAAACTATGCTTTCTAATATAAATTTTGATGAAATCTGTGATGAAGCATCTGAAGTATACTATTCGGCATTAAACGATCTAAAGGAAACACCAGTGAAAATATTTCCTGCAATAGCTTATATAGTTTTGATCCCAAAATTTTTACAAAAATTACAAAATAAAAAGCTCAAACCTAAGGAAGATTCTATTATACTTAATCCTCTAGTCAAAAAACTATGCTTATTAAAAGCAGCTATTCTAGGTATTTATTAATTTTAAAACTTAATATAGAGATAACCATTTATCGATATCGTTGAGCGCTCTTTCGGAAAGCTTCTTCTTTCTAAATTTTGTTTTATCCTTTCCCCTTAAACTCTTACCACTTTCATCTTTATAGACTATACCATTTATAGGAGGAAATAGACCAAAATTTACGTTCATTGGCTGGAATTTATTTTTGTTATTGCTCAGAAACCCCCCAGTGATATGTTCAACTAAAGAACCCATAGCAGTCGTTTTTGGCGGTGGTGTACATATATTTCCAAAAGCATTTGCTGCAGCCATACGCCCTGCAATTAAACCTAAAGCTGCTGATTCAACATAACCTTCTACTCCCATAATCTGACCAGCAAATCGAAGATCAGGTCTCGATTTTAACTGAAGTTGAGAATTAAGTAATTTAGGCGAATTTATAAATGTATTTCTGTGTATACCACCAAGTCTTGCAAAAACTGCATTTTCCAGTCCAGGTATTTTTCGAAATATACCTGCTTGTTCAGCATATTTAATCTTTGTTTGAAATCCTACCATATTATAAAGGGTACCGAGTGCATTATCTTGTCTTAATTGGATTATAGCATGAGCTTTAACTGTTGGGTTATGCTTATTCGTTAGTCCAACTGGTTTCATTGGGCCCCAACGAAGTGTTTCTTCTCCTCTTGTTGCCATTACCTCTATAGGAAGGCAACTTTCGAAATAAGGAGTGTTTATTTCGAAGTCTTTGAATTCTGTTTTATCTGATTTTATTAGATCATGAATAAACTGCTTATATTGATTTTTATCAAGCGGACAATTTATGTAATCTGCACCGTCTCCGCCAGGGCCCTTTTTATCATATCGTGATTGCATCCAGGCTTTAGAGAAGTCTATACTATCTTTATATATAATAGGAGCAATGGCATCAAAAAAAGCTAAGCTATCTTCACCTGTTTCATTCAGTATTTCATTTGCTAAATTTGGAGCTGTTAAAGGACCTGTAGCTATAATTGAATTCTTCCATTTTTTATCAGGGAGACTTCGAAGTTCAGAATAATTTATTTCTACTAGTGGATGGTTTTTTAAAGCTAATGAAACTGATTTTGAAAAATTCTCTCTGTCAACTGCTAAAGCCCCACCAGCAGGGAGTTTATTTATATCCGCCATTCCAATAATAATACTGTCTGCTTTTCGCATTTCTTCATGTAATACTCCTACAGCATTTCCATCTTTATCATCTGATCTAAATGAATTTGAACATACTAGTTCAGCGAACCCATCAGATTTGTGCGCTTCAGTCATTCTTTTAGGGCGCATTTCATGTAAAACAACTGGAACACCTTTTCTTACGCATTGCCAGGCAGCCTCAGAACCTGCCATTCCTGCTCCGATTATATGTACCGGTTCAATAGTTTTTTGTTTTTTCATTTGGATGTGACTAGTCTAAGGTAAGATTGAAAACAAGTAGTGCAAAAATGATAATGGTGTTTAAGTACAATATGCTAGATTAATTAATTGCGCATAGTGTTTTTTAATAAAGGCTTAAGATATTTCCCAGTCCAGCTTTTTGAAATTTTCGCGATCATTTCCGGTGTCCCATGAGCAACTACTTCTCCTCCTCCATCACCTCCTTCTGGACCTATATCTATAATATGATCAGCAGTTTTCAAAACATCCAAATTGTGCTCTATTATAACCATTGTGTTCCCATTATCGACTAATTCATTTAAAACTCTCAGTAGTTTATTCACATCCTCGAAATGCAAACCCGTTGTTGGTTCGTCTAATATATATAGTGTTCTACCAGTGGCGCGCTTTGCTAATTCTTTGGCAAGTTTAATTCTTTGAGCTTCCCCACCCGAAAGAGTCGTTGCTTGCTGTCCTACTTTTAAATAAGTAAGTCCAACTCTCTGTAATGTTATCATTTTATCGCGAATACTTGGAATTGCTTTGAAAAAAGAAGCTGCTTCATCTATTGTCATATCCAGTACGTCGGATATTGATTTGTCTTTAAATTTAACTTCTAAAGTTTCTCTGTTATAACGGGCCCCCTTGCATATATCGCAGGTAACATAAACATCTGGTAAAAAGTGCATCTCAATCTTAACAACGCCACCACCTTGGCAAGCTTCGCAACGCCCACCTTTTACATTAAAAGAAAACCTTCCAGCTTTATACCCTCTTATTTTTGATTCAGGTAAACCTGCGAACCACTCTCGTATTGGCGTAAAAGCGCCTGTATAGGTTGCTGGGTTGGAGCGTGGGGTTCTCCCAATTGGATTTTGATTTATGTCAATCACTTTGTCTAGGTGCTCTAAGCCTAATATTTCTTTGTGCGGCATTGGTAATATAGTTGATCTATTCAATCGTCTAGCTGTAGCCTTATAAAGTGTTTCTATGGCTAAAGTTGATTTACCTCCACCTGATACTCCTGAAACACATGTCATCAAACCAATCGGGAAATCAACTGAGATATTCTTAAGGTTATTACCTGTTGCTCCCCGAATAGTAATTTTTTTACTAGTGGGTTTTCTACGTTTAATGGGAGTTGGAATATTTTTTTCTCTGCTGAGATACTGACCGGTTAATGATTTTCGTGATGCCATTATATCAGCGGGACTTCCTTTCGCAACAACAGAGCCTCCGTGCACCCC
>JGI20159J14440_10002796_pt1 | contig 11553 bp, 11 predicted proteins | sample COG_09_FD_14440 | JGI IMG/M metagenome (IMG submission 14440) | reverse complement strand
ATATAATTTTGATTAATATTAAATTCTTTTGAAGATGAAAACAAACTATCAAGAAACAATCTAATCCAAGTATTTCCACTTTTAGGATATGATGCTAACCAAATAATCATAAAAAAAATTTATATAATTTACCATGATACAAAGCTATAATAATTATTAATGACTATTTTTGCTCTTTCTTCGGGACCAGGAGTTTCTGGTGTAGCAATTATTAGAGTCTCTGGACCAGAAACTAGAAATGTAATTAATATTTTAACAAATCAGCAGTTGCCGGCACCAAGAGTTGCAACATTAAGAAAAATCAATAAAATCAATACTTCTGAGCTAATTGATGAGGGTATAATCTTGTGGTTTCCTGGGCCTGAGAGCTACACAGGCGAAGATATGGCTGAAATACAGGTACATGGAAGCAAAGCTGTAATTGATGCTATTCATTCTTCTATCTTAAAAATTAACGATTGTCGTTTAGCTGAACCGGGTGAGTTTACAAAGCTCGCATTTCAAAATGGAAAAATAAATTTACTTAAAGCAGAAAGTATAGCTGATTTAATTTCATCAGAAACTGAAATTCAAAGACAACAAGCAATCAAAATTATGAACGGCAAGTCAGCTGATCAATTTAATTTTTTAAGAGAAAAACTTTTAAAAATATTATCTAATGTTGAGGCAAAAATAGATTTTCCAGATGAAGATTTGCCTAATGATATTTTAAAACAAATTAAAAAAAGTTCAGATGAAGTTTTACAAAATATTGAAAAAATTTTAGACGATCAAAAAGTTGGAGAAAGAATTAGAGAAGGTTTTAAGATTGCAATTCTTGGACCCACTAATGCAGGTAAATCAAGTCTCTTAAATTATTTATCTAATAGAGATGTTGCAATAGTTTCTGAAATTGCAGGAACAACAAGAGATGTAATTGAAACACATCTTAATATTGATGGTTATCCGGTAATAGTTTCTGATACTGCTGGGATAAGAGATTCTAAGAACGAAATTGAAAAGAAAGGAATTAAATTATCTTTAAATAGAGCAGAAGAGGCAGACTTAAAGCTTATAGTAGTTGATGTAAAAAACCTTGATTTTACTGATATTCTGAAGGGTTTATTGGATCAAAATGCAATTTTAGTGATAAATAAATCAGATCTCTTGGATGAAGATATTAATCCTGAAATTAAAAAATTAAATCATGTGTTAATTTCAATTAAAGAAGATTTAAATATTGATGAACTAATTTTAAAAATTAAAAATAATCTAAAAAATAAGTTTATAACAAGTGATGATATTTTAATTACTAGAGAAAGACACAGACAGCATCTTAAACAATGTTTAGAGCATCTTAAAAATTTTAATAAAAAAAATGAAGTTGAAGATTTTGATAAAGCTGCTGAAGATTTAAGACTGGCCACTAGACATCTTGGGATGATTGTTGGAAAAGTTGATGTTGAGGAGATATTAGGCAGTATTTTCAACGATTTTTGTATAGGTAAATAATCTCTTATTTTCGTAGTTTTTAACCTTTTTCCTAAAAAACTTGATATCAAACACTTAATTTAAAGAAAAATATACGTACCTTGTAAATATATTAATCAGCTATAAATTTAACTTATGAAAAATGATTTATCATTCGACGTTGTGGTTATAGGTGGTGGTCATGCAGGTTGTGAAGCAGCAGCAGCTTCAGCACGTTTAGGAGTTAACACTGCCCTATTCACTCACAAGATAGAAACAATTGGTGAGATGTCATGTAACCCTGCAATAGGGGGTTTGGGCAAAGGTCATTTGGTAAGAGAGATAGACGCTCTTGATGGTGTTATGGGAGAGGTTGCAGATAAATCAGGAATACAATTTAGATTATTAAATAGAAGTAGAGGTCCAGCAGTAAGAGGGCCAAGAACACAATCAGATAGATCATTATATCGCAAATATATGCAAGAAAAATTGCTAAATTACTGTAATTTAAGCATTTTTTCAGATCCAGTAATAAAATTTATTTTTAATAAAAACACGATAAGTGGTTTTGAAACTAAAGAAGGTAAAAAAATTTTATGCTCTAAGATAATATTAACAACAGGTACTTTTTTAAATGGCTTGATACATATAGGTGATGAAAAAACACCAGCAGGAAGGTATGATGAGAAACCTTCAACAGGATTAAGTGAACAATTAGAAAAATATGATTTTAAAGTTGGAAGATTAAAAACAGGAACCCCTCCTCGACTTGATTCAAGAACGATTGATTACAAAAACTTAGAGGAACAGTTCGCGGATGATGAGCCTTACTTTTTTTCTTTCTTAACAAAAAAAAATATTAACGAACAAGTTTCATGTCGTATGACTTATACTAATGACAAGGTTCACAAAATTATTGAAAAAAATTTATCTAAGAGTGCGATGTACTCTGGCAGCATAAAAGGAATTGGACCTAGATACTGTCCTTCAATAGAGGACAAGATAGTTAAATTTGCTGACAAGGGTCGACATCAAATATTTTTAGAGCCTGAGGGCTTAAATGACCACACAATATACCCAAATGGAATATCAACATCACTTCCAAGTGAAGTGCAACAAGAAATATGTAATAATATCAATGGTTTAGAAAATGTCAAGATAATTAGACCAGGATATGCTATAGAATATGACTATATTGACCCCAGAGAGCTACTTTTAACTCTTGAAACTAAGAAAATTAATAATTTATATCTCGCTGGGCAAATTAACGGTACTACAGGATATGAAGAAGCGGCTGCCCAAGGACTTATAGCTGGTATTAATGCTGCTTTGTCATTTAAAAAACTTGAACCATTTATACTCGATAGGTCAGATGCATACATTGGTGTAATGATAGATGATCTTGTTACAAAGGGTGTGGCCGAACCTTATAGAATGTTTACTTCGAGAGCTGAATATAGATTAAGTTTAAGAGCAGATAATGCCGATCAAAGACTTACTAACAAAGGTATCTCAATAGGCTTAATTGGAGATATTAGAAAAAATTTTTATGAGGATAAACAAAAAAAAATAGATTCTATTTTAATAAAGATGAAAAAATCAAGTATTTCTCCATCAAAAGCAAAGGATTTTGGTATAAAAATAGCTAAGGATGGCGTTTTAAGGTCATCAAATGAAATATTAACCCAAAAAGGGGTTGATATGAAAAAAATTAGAGAAATATGGTCAGAAATACCATATTTTGATAAAGAAATAGATGAACAGATAGAGATTAATGCTCACTATAGAGGATACTTAAAGAAGCAAAAAGCTGATATTTTAGCATTTAAAAGAGATGAAAATTTAATAATTCCCGAAAAAGTTAACTATGATAGTCTTTCAGGTCTATCAAATGAGGTTAAGGCTAAATTTAAAGAAATAAGACCAAAAACTATGGGTCAGGCACTGAGAATTGATGGAATTACTCCTGCTGCAGTATATATTTTGTTGTCACATGTAAAAAGAAAGTCTATTAAGCATATAGCTTAATGGAACAAGAAATTTTAAATTCATATTCGATACTTAATAGTTTAAATGTTTCACGTGAAACATTTTTTGACTTTGAGATATTCATATCAATGATAAAGGAAAAAAATAAAGAAATTAATATAATAAGCCAAGAAACTTCAAAAAAAGAGGTTATTAGAGAGCGCCATATTATAGATTCAGCACAAATCATTGATTTTATTGATTTAAATAGTAATTCAACAACAGATTTAGGTACTGGAGGTGGAATGCCAGGAATTATTATAGCAATTATATTAAAAAATATGAAAAAAAATATGAAAGTTAACTTATATGAGAAAAGTCACCATAAAAGCGCTTTTTTGAGAGAAGTATCAAGAAAACTAAAATTAAAAACAGAAATATTTCAAGAAAATATTTTTGATCAAAAAAAATTAGAAACAGGAACTATTATGTCAAGAGCATTTAAGCCTATGCCAGTTGTTTTAGATTTAGTTTGTGAAAATTTTACAAGTTATAAAAATTTAATTTTCTTTATGGGCAAGAATGGAAAAAAAGTTTTTGAAAATTCTTTAAATGATTGGGATCTAGAGTATACAGAAAAAAAAAGCTTAACGAATGAAGATTCTTTTTTGTTAAATATAAAAAAAATTAAAAAAAAAATTAAAAAAAATTAAATGCAAATTATTTCTGTCATAAATCAAAAGGGTGGAGTTGGAAAGACAACAACAGTTATCAATCTCGCAGCAGGTTTGTCTCAACAAAATAAAAAAATTTTAGTTATAGACTTGGATCCCCAAGGAAATGCAACAACAGGACTTGGATTATCCAATATGGAAAATTCTACTGATACAATTTATGGTGTATTAAATGGAACAAAAGAAATTTCTGATGTAATTAAAAAAACTCAGTTCAAAAATCTCGATCTTATCTCTTCAAATGTAGACTTGTCAGGCTTGGAGGTTGAGACAGCTAATGATGGGAATAGAGCCTTTATATTAAAGCTTAAATTAGCCGCTTATTTAAATGATTCTAGAGCATCATATGACTATATATTAATTGACTGTCCACCATCACTTAGCTTGCTTACCGTCATGGCGTTGGTGTCCTCCAATTCTTTAGTGGTCCCTCTTCAAACAGAATTCTTTGCTCTTGAAGGTTTAACCCAGTTAATGAAAACAATCGAAAGAATAAAAGTTAGTTTGAACCCTGAATTAAAGATTCGAGGAATCCTTTTAACGATGTTCGATAAGAGAAATAAACTTTCTTCTCAAGTAGAAAAAGAAGCAAGGGATTATTTTAATGAAAAAGTTTATTCTACTGTAATTCCAAGAAATGTCAGATTATCAGAGGCACCCTCTCACGGTATGCCAGTTTTAATTTATGATAAATCTTGCCCTGGAAGTAAATCATATTTCAGTTTTACAGATGAATTTATAAATCAAGAAACAACCATGGGGAGTGCTGCATAATGGATTCAAATAAAATTAAAAAAGGACTGGGTAGAGGATTATCATCTTTGATAGGGGAGACCAAAGCGGAGATTCAAAAAAATCAATTACCTGTTAGTGATCTCATTCCAAACAAATATCAGCCTAGAAAAATTTTTGATGAAGATAATTTAAACGATCTTACAAATTCAATTAAAGAAAGAGGAATCTTACAGCCAATTATTGTTAGAAAATCTAGTGATGATAGATCTAAGTTTGAAATAATTGCAGGTGAGAGAAGGTGGCTTGCAGCTCAAAAAGCAGGACTTCACAATGTGCCTGTGGTTATAACAGAAGCAGATGATCTAAAATCTTTAGAATTTGCTATTGTTGAAAATGTACAAAGGCATGATCTTAATCCGCTGGAGGAAGCTCAAGGATATAAGCGCTTAATAGAAGAATTTTCTTATGATCAAGAAAAAGTTTCAAAATTTATTGGTAAAAGCAGAAGTCATATAACAAATTCTTTAAGATTACTAACTCTACCAGATGGTGTTATAAAACTAATAGAGACCCAACAACTTACAGCTGGACATGCTAAAATTTTAGTTGGATTAGATAATGCTGAATTTGTTGCTAGCAAAATTATTGAAAAAAAATTGTCTGTAAGGCAGGCTGAAAACTTTGTAAGAATATTTAAAAATAAAAGACAAAAACCAAGCAATATAAAAGATATAAATATTAAAGATCTTGAAATATCTGTATCAAATAAGGTTGGTCTAAGTGTGATTATTCAAAATAAAAAAAATAATAAAGGAAAGATTACGTTTGAGTATAAGGGTCTAGATCAATTAAATAAAATTATTGATATAATAAAAGCTAATTATTAGTTTGTTGTAGAAGATTGGTTTAGAATAAAATCAGATATAATATTAACAGGATTTGAATAATTCTTTTTTATTAGCAGTTCAATTTCGTTTAATCTATATATTAATTCATTTATTTGGCCAAGTTTCCACTTAGTAATTTGTTGTCTAACTATATCTTTATCTTTCCAGAAGATTGGTGGTCTGGCACTTGCAATTGTTTTATTTAAATCTTTATTTTCTTGATACTCTTGTAATAATTTTAAAATTCTTTTTGATTTAAGCATAAATGTTCTAGTAATAACAACACAGTCCTCACTACTAAAATTATTATCATTGAGTAGATTTTTTGTTTTCTTTTCATTTTTTGCTAAACAATTGTCCGCTAGTTCAGAAATACTATGATTTTCTACTAAATTTATGAGTTTTATGAGATTTTCATATGAAATTTCTTTTTGATTTTGAGAAAAAAGTTCAATCTTTNTAAGCTCATTTTTTAATATGCCTCTGTCACCATTACATTTGCTCACTATTAAATTAATATTAGCTTGTGATATCGAGATACGTTTTTCTTTAAAAAAATTATGAGCTATTCTTGCGAGTATTTCGGGTGTATCAGCATAAAAAGCTGAACAAATTAAATTTTTATTTTTTTCAAATAATGATCTTAATTTAGATCTTTTTTCTAAGTTATCTGCATTAAAGATTATAGAAATATCAATAATATTTTTTTCAATAAAGTCTTCTATAATTTTCACTATTTTATCAGATGCTCTGTTTATTATTATAATTTTTTTATCTTCAAATAATGATTTAGAAAAAATGGTATTATAAATATTATTTGAGTTTTCTAAAATTTGTTTCTCATCATAATTTGTAATAGCTTTATCTTTGTTTAGTAATGATAATCTCTTAATTTCTTCTATTTTAGCACCATCGTTTATGCCATAAAACAAAATATATTTATTTTTATCTAAATCTATTTTTTTTAATTCATAAGATTTTATAATCATTCAAAGCTTGAAAGTTTTAAAATTAATTTTTCTCTTATTAAATTTGCAAAATTTCTTTTAATAATATCTTCATAATTTTTTTGTTCAAAAGAATCTAAGTTATTTTCTACTTTGAATTTTTCAATCAATGAAATTGTTTCCTTCTTTTCTTTAGTAATTACTGTGACTACAACTTTAGTTGAAAGCTCATAGTTTGAAATTTTTCCACTGCTATCTTTAGAAATTATTTTTTTCTCATATGTCGTATTTAAATTGATATCAAAGATATCTTCAGCTTCTGGGTTGGAATATAATTCTAACTCATTTCTAATGAGATTATTCATTTCCACGTCACCTTGTATTCCAATTACATTAATTAATAAGCTATTTGATTTTGTATTTTTATAAACTGCTGAGTAACCGCAACTAGTTAAAAATATTAATAAAAAAATAGTTAATTTATTTTTCATAAATTTTAAGCAATAATATTAATTAGTTTATTCTTAATATATATTTTCTTCTTTATTTTATTTTTATCAAAATGTTTTGTTATTTTCTCATCATTGCTTATTAATTTTATCAAATCATCCTCATTTATGTCTTTTTTAGTATCAATAATTCCTCTTTTTTTGCCATTTATTTGAACAACAATTATATTTGTACTTTCTTCAAGTTGACTTTCATCATAAGTTGGCCATGTAACTTTATCTGAAATGCTTAATATATTTAGGCATTCACTTGAAAAATGGGGAATTATAGGCATCATCGTAGTTAAAATTTTTTCATAATTTTCTTTGATCGTTTTTGATTTATAGCCTTTATTTATTTCTTTAATCATGAATGAATACATCTCATGTAAGTTTGCTATAATTATATTATAACTAAAACTATCTAAATTATTACTTATTTTCTTTATAAATTTATTTGTAAATTTTGTTAGTTCTTCATCAATATCTTTAGGAAAATCTTTATTTATCTCCTCCATAGTTTTTGAATGTAAATTCCATAATTTTTGAATGAATTTAAAAGAAGCAGAAATACCTTCCTCAGACCATTGCACATCTTTTTCAGGAGGACTATCAGATAAAATAAATAGTCTTGCTGAGTCAGCCCCAAAGCTATTAATTATATTTTCTGGATCGATTGTATTTTTTTTAGATTTAGACATGGACTCAGAAGGTCCAACTCTAATTTCTTTTGAATCGTCATTTTTTAAATATTTTTTCCCATTTATAGATGTTATTTCATCTGGACTTATCCAATTATTATTTTGATCTTTATATGTTTCGTGGCAAACCATTCCTTGAGTAAACAAACCTTTAAAAGGCTCCTTAATATCAAGTTTGTTATTTTCATGAGAGAGAGCTTGCATAAAAAATCTTGAATATAGTAAATGTAATATAGCATGTTCAACACCCCCAATATATTGATCAACTGGCATCCAATAATTAATGTCTTCATAGTTAAAGCCATACTCTTCATTTTTAGGAGAACAAAATCTAAGGTAATACCAAGAAGAGTCTACAAATGTATCAAGGGTATCTGTTTCTCTCGTATATTTTTTTCCATCAATTGAAACTGTTTTCCACTCCAAAGCTTTGTCTAGAGGATTGCCCGTGATAGATAATTTTTCAATTTTAGGAAGCTCAACTGGAAGCATTTCTTTTGGTAATTTTTTTGGATTATTATTTTCATCATAAATAATTGGAATAGGACATCCCCAATACCTTTGTCTAGATATACCCCAATCTTTTAATCTAAAGTTTATTTTCTTTTCTCCTAAATTTTTATCTTCAAGATGTTCTATAGTTTTAATAATTGACTCATCTGGACATTTAAGTCCGTTTAAAAAAGAAGAATTAAAAATATATCCAGAACCAGTATAAGCCTCATCAGTTACATTAAAATTCTGATCATCTTTACTTGGGGTTACAACTGCTTTGACAGCCAAGTTATATTTATTTGCAAAATCCAAATCTCTCTGGTCATGTGCCGGACAACCAAAAACAGCACCTAAGCCATAGTCCATTAATACAAAGTTTGCAAAATAAACAGGAACTTTAATATTCTTATCCAAAGGATTTACTGCAATTAAGTCAGTTTTAAAGCCAATTTTTTCTGCATTAGCAATAGATTCTTCTGTAGTACCTGTTTCTGAGCATTTTTTTTTAAATTCTAGAAAATTTTCATCATTTTTATAGTTTTCAGATAATGGGTGGTCAACTGAAAGAGCTAAAAAAGATAAGCCGAATAATGTATCTGGCCTAGTGGTAAAACATTTGATTTCTTCCACTTCTTTTGATGAATCTATTTTAAATTTTACTTCGCATCCAAAGGATTTTCCAATCCAGTTTTTTTGCATCACCTTAACTTTATTGGGCCATTGATCAAGTGTATCCAAACTTTCTAATAACTCACTTGAAAATTTAGTTATATTAAAAAACCACTGATTTAACTTTTTCTTTTCAACTTGAGCACCTGATCTCCAACCCTTACCATCTATAACTTGTTCATTTGCAAGAACTGTTTGGTCTACAGGGTCCCAATTTACATCTTGCTCTTTTCTATAAACTAGACCTTTATCGTATAGCTCTAAAAAAAATTCTTGTTGATGTTTGTAGTAATCTGGAGAGCAGGTTGATATTTCTCTATCCCAATCAATAGATAGGCCTAGTCGTTTTAATTGTGACTTCATGTTTGAGATGTTTGATTCAGTCCAATCTTTTGGGCTTAGATTATTTTGTCTAGCAGCATTTTCTGCGGGCATACCAAAAGAATCCCATCCCATTGGGTGCAGCACATTATACCCTTGTAAAGCCTTATATCTTGCTAACACATCTCCTATTGTATAATTTCGAACATGGCCCATATGAATTTTTCCAGATGGATATGGAAACATTTCAAGGCAGTAAAATTTTTCTTTATTTTTATCAATCTTGGTTGAAAAAGTTTTTTCTTTTTCCCAAAATTTTTGCCATTTTTCTTCTATGGTTTTAAAGTTATATCGTTCCACAAAGTTTGTATTGAGTTGATTATCTTTTTTATTAAACAGACTAATTTAGTTTTTCTTTTTATCTTTATCCTCTTTTTTATAAAGAGTGGCTTTTTTCAATATCTCTTTTTTTAATTCTGTGACTAAAACTCCATCACTATTTATAATTTTACAATCAATTAAACTTTTAACACATTTTCTATTAAAGACTTTTATATCCAAAGCATCAGATCTTATTTCATTTGTAAGAAATCGAATTGATACTTTTATACTTTCATTAGAATTTTGTTCAGCAGAATACCAGTCTGTTATAATTATACCCCCACTATAATTTACCGAAGATAATGGCATAAAGTCTATTACATCAAGAGAAGCTCTCCAAAGTTCATTTGAACTTGCAAAATCAAAAGTTCCACCACGTTCGTTTTTCATCGTATCCATTAATTTAAAGCCACGCCCTTCTTTTAGATTTTGTTGAACTCTTTTTTCAGGGTCTGCGGGAAATTTTCTAGCATCACCACCTGGAAGTTTTCCGTTACAAGATTGTAAGAAAAAACAAGTTAATAAGGAAAAAAAGAGTATTTTAGTGATATTTTTTATAGTCATTTTGAAATTTTTGAATTTTTAAAATTTATACAACATAGTCCTATAAATGTTAAAATATAAGTAAAAAAGCTTAAAAGTTGTTGTAAAAATGCAACAGTTTTTACATATTTGATACAAACTTTTATATTCATAAAAAAATCTCATAAGAATTTGATATATCAACAATGTTTATTATTAATAATTAACAATTTAATAAAGGAGTAATTAATATGAACAATTTAAAAAAAATAGGTTTATCTGCATTAGCAGGTTCACTTGTTGCAACTTCAGCTTTCGCAGGCGAAATGTCTGTAGCTGGTGGTGCATCTATTAACGTAGAACACACTAACGGTGGTGGCGGTGACTCAGGAAAAACATTTTCTATGGGTAACCAGTTAACTTTCAGTGGTGGTGGTGAATTAGATAATGGACTTAACGTTGCATTATCTTTCGTTATCGACCAAGGTGATGATACTGCAATTGGAAGTGGTCCATTTGACAGTCACTCTGTAACTATTAGTTCAGATGCTATGGGATCTCTAAAGTTCTCTGGTGAAGGTGGAAGTTCTGCTTTGACTGCTTTAGATGGCACTGCAGCTGGTGATATCTGGGATAGCTTTGATATTGCTTCATCTGTACACCCAACTGGTCTTGGTGGTGGAAACAACAGCATGATGTATACTCTACCAGCTATGATTGATGGTGTTGCAATCAATGCTTCATACACTCCAAGAGGAACTGGTGCTGATTCAAGCACAGCTTTTGGTGTAACATACACAGGCGTTGAAGGTTTAACAGCTAGTTATGGTATGGGTGATGGTTCAAGTGAATCACAAGACGGAACTGCATTTAAATTATCATATGCTTTCGGTCCGATTACTGCGGGTTACAGTACTTACGAGCATGATACTACTGGTACAGCGTCTGATGACGATACTACTGGATACCAAATCTCGTACACAGTATCTGATGAATTATCAGTTACTTACGGTGCTGAAGAAGTTGAAAGAGGAACATTAGAAGATGTTGAAACTATGGGTATTTCAGCTGCATACACAGCAGGTGGAATGACTATTTCAGCTGCTATGCAAGAAATAGACAACATGGATGGTACTACTGCCGCTTCTCAAGATAGAGAAAGATGGGCATTAGGTCTTTCATTTGCATTCTAATTTAATTTAGATTTAAATTACAAAAGGGCCCCTTTTTAGGGGCCTTTTTTTTATTCAAAATTT
>JGI20159J14440_10002793_pt1 | contig 11562 bp, 9 predicted proteins | sample COG_09_FD_14440 | JGI IMG/M metagenome (IMG submission 14440) | reverse complement strand
AATAAATCTATATCTTCATTTTTTAATTTTTTTAAAAGTAAGTACTCATTAGATACTAATAAATATAAGATGTTTGGTCACTCTGCTGGAGCTCAATTTACTCATAGATATATGTTACTAAGTAATGATAGAAGAATTTCAAATGCTGTTATTGCAAATGCAGGCTGGTATACATTTTTAAATGAAGAAAATTTTCCATATGGTATTAAGAATACACCAATAGGTATTTCAAACGATCATATTAAATGGTTTATGTCTAATAAGGCTTCTTTATTAATTGGTAACAATGATACTAAATTAAATAATGTAAATTCATCAAAAGGTGCTATGAGACAAGGGATTACAAGAGTGGATAGGGCAAACACTTATTTTAAATCATTGGTAAACATTGCAGATACCAATAACATCCCCTTTAGATGGAGCTTTAAAGTTATAGATGGAGTCAGTCATGACTATAGAAAAATGACTCCAGTAGCAGCAAAAATATTACTTCAAGATATTAATTCTATTAATTAATTTGTGTTACCTGCAATAAACTCTTCTGCTTTGTTTAAAATTATTTTTTTTCTTTCAGGATCGAGCTTTGTTAAAGCATTTACCATTAATGAAAGTCTTGGATTGGTTTTAAAAAAATTAAGATTTTTTTCTATAAATCTCCAGTAAAGACCATCAACAACATCACACCATTCTCCTTTTTTATAGTTAGACATTCTTAGCATATAGCTTGAACCGCAAATATAAGGTTTTGTAGAAAAGATACCGCCATCAGCAAAAGTCCCCATCCCATAGACATTAGGAACCATGACCCAATCTGCTGAGTCTACATACATCTCCATAAACCATTTATGAATAGCATCAGGATTTATACCAGATAGATTCATTAAATTTGAGATAATCATTAATCGATTAATGTGATGGGTATAACCAAGATTAATAGATTCTTTTATAGCACCATCCAAAGGAGGTATACCAGTTTCACCTGTATACCAAGATTCTGATAATTCTTTTTTATGATTCCAAAAATTTTGTTGTTTATATTGAGGCATATTGTCCCAATACACACCCATTATAAATTCTCTCCAACCAAGAACTTGTCTTATAAAACCCTCAATAGAGTTAATGGGTATAGCATCTTTTGATTCAAAATATTTCTTCTCAACTTCACTTATACACTGAAGCGGATCTAGCAAGCCTGAATTGAAATATGGAGACAACAAGGAGTGAAACATAAAAGCACTATCTTTATTAATTGCGTCCTGAAAAGACCCAAAATGAGGCAAGTATTTATCAATAAATATATTAAATTGATCCCAGGCACCTTTATGAGTAACAGCCCAGTTGAAATTTTCAAGATCACCATGAGATAGATTAAAAATCTCCTCAACCTCTATCATTACCTCCAGAGTAATTTGATCTGTAATAATATTATTTCTATTAGGAATATCTGATTTAAGTTTAGAAATGCTTTGCCTGTTTTCTTTATCAAAATTCCATTTTCCACCTACGGGCTTAGAATTCTCATCCATTAGAATATTAAATTTCTTTCTTAACCATCTGTAATAAAATTCTTGAATTGTTGATTTTTTATCTTTTGCCCAATATTTATAATCCTCATCAGTAGTAATAAAATTGTTATCTTCAAAAACCTCTAAGTTAACTCCTGAGGACTGACAAAAATACATTAAGTCTTTTAAGGTTTTATATTCCGATGGCTTTGAAACACAAAGAGACGAAAAGGGGTCTTTAGAATGCAAGCTAGAGAGATAATCTATTAGTTTAGGAGACTCTTTGGATATTTTTTCATGTTTAATATTTTTATATTGAATTTGTTCGATAAAATGCCTAAAAGAACTAATTTGAAATACTAATTTATGTTTATGATGTGCAATCTCATAAAAACTATCATGAGGTTCATACATAAGTAGTAGATTCTGCTCATCTAAGCGCTCAAAGACTTTATTATTCTTTGATAACTGATCAGGAAAAATTAACAGTAATGATTTCATACTCTTTCAATTTAGCAAAATTAATATAAATACGGTATTAAATTTATAATTCAAAAAAATTATGTCTTAATTTGCACTCAGAGGTACTAATAACTCTCTAACTTTTTGACCTTTCAAGTCCTTTAATTCAATTAGATATTCTTTTTTTTCAGTATCAATGGTAATCAAACCATAGTTTTCACCTGAATACATATCACCAACCATTGCATCATCAATTTCTTTTGGTCTTCCAATAAATTTTGATGGTGATAATGCCTTGTTAAGTGATGAAGATGTAATTTCAAATAAATTATCTTCTTCATAAATAGCACCCTGATGTCTATCACCCGAAACAATTAATACTGGAATTTTTGATTGTTTCAATAATCTTTTCATTCTTATATGTTCATGAGGAAAATTAGACCATTTTTCAAATCTATGAGAGGTTGCCAGTAACTGTATTGAAGTTGAAATAATTACTAAGTCTGCTTTTTTGTTGATAGTTTCCTCTAACCAAGCCCACTGATCTTGACCTAAGATAGTTGCGTCTGGGCTTATATTTTTTTTGTACACAGGACTTATTCCTATTGTTTTATATAAATCAGACCTGAAATATCTAGTATCGAGAAGAATAAGATGAACTTTGAACCCATCAATATTAATCATTTTATTTGTATATATTCCTGCTCTTGTTCTTCTGATATCATTTGTGGGTATATTCCAGAAGTCTAGATACATGTCTTGAGCATTTTCTTTCAAGGAATAAGTTCCCCCTCCATCATTAATACCATAGTCATGATCATCCCATATCACATGCAAATCTATATCAAATAACCATTTCGGAATCATTTTCTTTTGTTTAGAATATGCCATCTTTCATTTTATCTAAATGCCCAGAAGGAACATCTCCATAAACGTTATCACCAAGAAAAATAAAAGCATCAATCCCTTCTTTTTTAATTGAATTCCAAATTGGCTGTGGATAATCCTGATCAAGACAAGATCCAAAAGCAATTTTATAAGTATCTGCTATGATAAAATTTGTATTTGTTAATACTATAAGAAGTGTAAAAAATGATTGAATATATTTATGCATAATTCAGTATAACAATATTTATAATATGCTAAGACCAATTACTATTTTAATATTAATATTTTTCATAGTCTCTTGTGAGAATGACAAAGCTCTTAATAAAATAAAATTAAGTACGTTAATAGAGCCTAACTTCACCCACAATCTTGATCTATTTAACTGTAGCCTAAATAAGGACTTATCTCTTATTAGTTTAGAGTCATTTTTTTCAAACAATTCAAACAAATATTCAATTTTGACTAAGAATGATAAATTAACTGTTTCAGTTTTATTTCCTGAAAACAGCACTAGTGTAAAAAATTTCTTAATCTCAGTTTCATCAAAAGCTAATCACATAGACGTAAAGAATTTTATTGATGAAATAAAATCTGACGGCTTTGACAATATTGCAAACTGTTCGTTTGCTATTTATCAAAACAAAGCCCTGGATTTAATTAGTAATCTAGATCTTCTTAATAAAAATGGTTTTATAAATATCGAAATTTTAAGATGCTCATACAATGATGGATATAATTTTGGCACTTTTCAAATTTCAGTTAATAGGTTTATAAATAATATTAAAAAACTTGATTCTGCATATTCTATATCCTTCGTTGAGGATAATTCATTCAATCATGATTTTGTATGGATCAATTCTTTTTATGATAGAGATTATCAATCTAATCTTATAAAAAATTGGATTAATCAAAAAGATGCTATAGAAATTAAAGATGAGTTCAATGAGAATGCTTCATGCACAGATGCAAAAAAATATAAGGGATATAACTTATTTTAATTTTTTTACTAAAATCTTTTAAAAAAATTATTTAATTCATAAAAGATAGAGATATTACAAGTTTTTTTTACTATAATTGCTCTCAAGCGGGTATCGTATAATGGCTATTATAAGAGGTTTCCAACCTTTTGATGAGAGTTCGATCCTCTCTACCCGCTCCATTCGAAATATCTAGTTAAAAAGTTTTTATTTATACTATCTACATAAAAAAAGCAGGTAGTTATACCTGCTTTAAGCGACCTAGGGGATTATGAATAAAAGAGGATATTCAAAGGTCTATACTTATATGACATAAATGGCTGGAAATAGTTCAAAATATTTCAAAATTCCATAAGAAAATAAACCTAAGATTAAACCAGCACCCAAAGGTAGTTCTTTTGAATATTTTTTATAATTGAAAAACATTATTATGAGTGTAGATATTGACCCTAACAGTATTACTGGGGCAATTGATAATGGTCCAACAACTGAACCAATCCCACCAAGCAAAATAAAATCACCACCACCAATTCCATCCCTTTCCCTAAATAACTTATATATAAAATTTATAGACCAAAGAAAGAAATATCCCAAAAGAAAACCTATTAGCGATAAAGAAATATTAGAAATAGTTAAGAAACCGTAATTAGGTATTAAAATTATTTGATAGAATGAAGAAAAAGCGGCAATCAATAAAATTGATATATTGAGATAGAAGGGTAAATAAAATTTCTTCAAATCACAAACTAAAAGCACATAATATATAGAAAATAGTAGATATATTATTGAAGTAAAATATGAAAATCCTTCAAAAAAATAAATACTTAATCCTACTGATAGATGAGTAATTTCATGTAATACATATGTTATTGAAATTGATCTATCGCAATTAATACATCGTCCTTTTTGAAGGATATATCCAATTAACGGGACTATATTTATTAACGATAATTGTTTACCACAACTTGTACAGTGAGATCGTGGATAAAAGAGATTAATATCGGTATCCTCAAATTCTATGAGGATCAGCCTATGAATTAAAACAGAACTAAAACTACCAATTGATAAAAAAATGATACTTAATAATAGTATTAAAAAGATATCCATAAGGAAATAACTACTTTCTAGTTATCCAAAAACATACAACTAGCAAAATTATAGCTGGAATGCCATATGCTGAGATTACCATTAGCTTATCAATCATGTATTTCTCCTGATGCAAATGCGTCCGGCCTTCTAAAATCTCCATAGCCATAATACATATTATCTTTATACATTATAGTTTGAAGACATGTAGCTGGGTTTATGATCTTTATATTGTATTTTAGTCTGAGTAGCTGATTTTTTAGTTCCGGGTCGATAAATGATTCAATTTGAAGTAAATCAGGTTGCCATTGATGATGAATACGTATTGCTGCGTTAGCATCTTCAAGATTCATACCATAGTCAACAATATTAATAATTGATTGCAAAACAGCAGTAATTATTCTGGATCCGCCTGGACTTCCGGTTGTGAAATATAAATTATTATTTTTCATAACTATTGTTGGTGTCATGGAACTCAACGGCCTTTTACCTGGAACTATCTCATTAGCTTCAGATCCAAGAAGACCAAACTGGTTAGGTATTCCAGGTGCAGCAGCAAAATCGTCCATTTCATTATTCATGAGAATACCAGTATCTTTTATAACGACTCCAGATCCAAATGTAGAATTAAGTGTATATGTGGAGGACACAGCATTCCCATCTCTATCAACAACTGAAAAATGCGTAGTCTCATTACTTTCATAATCATCAAATGTGCCAGGATAAATTTCAGAAGACGATGTCACACTTCCAATCTTAATATTTTTATTTATAGCTCTGGCATAATCTTTGCTAATAATTTGAGATACAGGTACTTCATAATAATCAGGATCACCAAGATACTTAGATCTATCAGCATATGCATATTTCATAGTTTCTGTTAGGAGATTTATATATTCATATGAATTATGTTTAAACTCTGAAAGATCATAGTTCTCAAGAATATTTAGCATTTGAATAATATGAACTCCACCAGAAGACGGAGGTCCCATAGTAATAATTTCAGTATCTCTATAGGTTGATTTTAGTGGAGTCCTCCAAACTGGTTGATAATTTTTTAAATCATTTTTTGTTATTAAGCCACCATTTGTTTGCATTTGAGTATGTATTTTTTGAGCAACAGAGCCTTGATAGAAACCATCTCTACCATATTTAGCTATTAATTTTAATGTGTTAGCTAAATCTTTTTGTACTAATTTTTTATTTTTAAAATTTGGATTATGTTTCAGGAATATTTTTTGTGTCTCTGGATAAAAAGATAATTTTGATTCATATTTAATTAATATGTTAGAAAGGTATGGGGTTATATCAAAACCATTTTCAGCATAGTAAATAGCATCTTCTAGAAGCTTGCTCCATTCTAATGATCCAAACTTTGAATGAACCTCCCAAAGACCCGCCACTGTTCCCGGCACTCCGCTTGCAAGGTATCCAAATGTTGATAATTTTTGATCATTAAATGTACCATCTGTATTTAGGTACATATCTTTATCAGCATCTATCGGTGCCTTTTCTCTAAAATCAATTGAGAATTGTTTATTTAAAGCAGAATCATGCATTACCATAAAACCTCCTCCGCCAATATTTCCAGCTCGTGGAAGAACTACTGCTAATGTGAAACCAACCAACAGCAATAGCTGCATCATATGCATTACCTCCGTTATTAAGAATTTTTTCTCCTACTGCTGTAGCTAAAAAATGCTGAGTTGTAACCATACCGTTTTTGCCTTGTGCTATATTTTTTTGAGCAGGCTCATAATCACTTGGATTGACTGTCCCGATAGCTTCATAGGATTGTGCTGATATATTTACAAAGTATATGAGGAATATAAAAACAGATAACAATATTTTCTTGAAAATATTAAGGCTTTGAAAATAAGAATGTATGTGCATAATAAAACTTCTTATAGAAAATATACTAAAGTTTAAGTTTAGCTATAATAACTTTTTTAAATAAATTATATACATTATTAATGAAAGACTTATATCAAGAGACTTTATCTCAACTCACTTCACCTGGTCAAATGTTTGAAACCAAAGAAGTTGTTAACGATTCTGGAGTTACATTTAATGAATATATCAATTTTCCAGACAGTATCAGAGGTTATTTAGATTTTGCTCTTTTACATTCAGCTAAAGAATGTCTTGTATATGAGGGTGAAAGATATACATACAAAGAAGTATTTGAAAAAAGCGCTCAGACAGGAAACGCTTTAATTAAAGAAGGCATAAAGAAGGGAGATAAAGTTGCAATTTGCATGCAGAATAATCCAGAATTTATTTTTGCATATTTAGGAATAGTTGGTATTGGTGCGGTTTGTGTTCCTCTTAATTCCTGGTGGATCCCATCTGAGGTTATATACGGTCTAGAGCACTCAGATGCAAAACTTTTATTTGCAGATAAAAAGAGAATGCAAGGCTTAGAATCTCTTGAAAATATTAAAAAAATTGTAACAACTTACACTCCTGACTCTTCATTTAAATCTTTTTCAGATTTTATTAAAGAACACTCAACCTCATTTCCTGAAGTAGACATTGGTAGAAATGATCATGCAACTATCTATTACACATCTGGATCTACAGGGAAGCCAAAAGGTGTTCTGTCTTCTCAAAAAGCAATAATATCAACTGTATTTAGCTGGGCATGTTTTTCTTCTATTATGAAAGAAGTTGATGCTCAAAAAAATCCAATCACCTCTTCTTTGCTCGAAGAAGCTTCAGCAATTTTACTTTGTGTTCCGCTTTTCCATGTTACGGGAAGCCATGCTGGCATGTTTATGTCTATTTTGGTTGGTCGCAAAATTGTTATGATGAAAAAATGGGATGCAGGCATAGCATTGCAACTGATAGAACAAGAAAAAATATCAGATATTACCGGTGTGCCAACACAAACATGGGAGTTATTAAATCATCCCGATAGACTAAATTATGACCTTTCATCTTTAAAGACACTTGGTGCAGGCGGAGCACCAAGACCAGCAGAACATGTTAGACAGCTTGATTCCGAATTCGAAGCTAGACCTGGTATTGGTTATGGTCTTTCAGAAACAAATGCATTAGGAGCTCTTGGAAGTGGAGATGAATATGTTAATCACCCTCAATCAACAGGAAGAGTTGTCCCTCCTTTAACAGAAATTAAAATTATAGATAAAAATTGGAATGAACTTAAAGAGGGTGAAGTAGGTGAGATTGCTATAAAGTCTTTAGGAAACATGATTTGTTATTGGAAAAATCCTGAAGCTACAAAAGAATGTATGAGCGATGATGGGTGGTTTAGATCAGGTGACCTTGGAAAATTTGAAGGTCCTTTCCTATATATATTAGATAGAGTCAAAGATATTGTCATTCGTGGCGGTGAAAATATTGCGTGTCCAGAGGTTGAAGGAGCAATATATGAGCATGAAGATATTTTAGAAGCATGCGTATTTGGCATTCCAGACGAAAGACTTGGAGAAATTCTGTGCGCAGCAATTTATTTAAGAGAAGAGTCTAAACTTTCCATTGATGAACTCCAGTCATTTTTATCAACGAAGCTTGCTGCATTTAAAATACCAGTTAATATTAAATTTTATAAAAATAATCTTCCAAGAGTTGGATCGGGAAAGTTTGATAAGCCAAATCTTCGAGAACAGTTTTTAGAGAATTTATAATTTCATACGAAATTCTTTATATTTTAAAAAAAAAGAGTATAAATAGACAGTTGAATTAAAATTAAATTATTATATGTCAAAAAAAATATTACTCATTGAAGATGAGCCAGATATTCGTAAAACTCTTGAATATAATCTTTCAAGGGAAGGATATGATGTAATTTCAACTTCCTCTCTGGCTGAGGGGAGAAATTCTTTAGAGTCCAACTCCTTTTCATTAATACTTCTTGATCTAATGTTACCTGATGGATCTGGGTTGGATTTATGTCGAGAAATTAAATCAGATAAAATTTTTTCATCAATACCAATAATTATTCTTACTGCAAAAGATGATGAGGTTGATAAAGTTGTTGGTTTTGAGCTTGGAGCTGACGATTATGTAACAAAGCCATTTAGCGTAAGAGAGCTTATATTGAGAATCAAAGCTATTTTAAAGAGGAGTGATGTTAAAAATGATACCCTTCATATAGAAAGGCAATTTGGTGATCTTTCTTTAAACACAGAATCCCATGAGGTTTTTGTAAACAATGAACAGGTAAACTTAACAGCACTTGAATTTAAGCTTTTGTGTCAATTAGTTGATAGAAGGGGTAGAGTACAGTCGAGAGATCAGCTACTTTCAGATGTTTGGGGGTATAGTGCTGAAGTTACTACAAGAACTGTTGACACCCATATAAAAAGATTAAGAGAAAAACTTGGTACTATGGGTAAGTATGTCCAAACCATCAGAGGTGTTGGTTATAAATTCTCAAGAATACCCGAGTAAGCATATGGGAATAAGATCCCGAATTTTCTTAATTGTTTTTTGCTTACTAACAATTAGCATCTCAATAACTTATGTTGTTGCTGAAAGAGACTTAACAAATACTTTAAAATTACAAACAGTTAATGAGCTAGAAAAAAAAGCCAACATTTTAGTTTTATCTGTTGATAATTTAAATAAATTCAATTCAATTCAAGAAGCAGATATTATTGCTGATAAGTTTGCTATTGCCTCAAATTCAAGAGTAACTTTTATAAGTAATAACGGTATTGTTATTGGAGATTCAGAATTAAGCCCTGAAGAAATAGAAACTATTGATAACCATGGAAATAGATCAGAAGTAATAGAAGCCCTTGAGTTAAAAACAGGATGGTCCTCAAGATACAGCAACACTCTTAATAAGGATTTAATATATTTTGCTATCCAGGATATGCAACAACCAGATCCAAATATCATTAGAATAGCTGTACCTCTAAACTATCTAGAAAATATTACAGGTACTCTTGGCCTATCCCTTATTCTTCTTTATTTAGTAGTTTTTATAGTCTCTATTATTGCTAGCGGAGTTGCCGCTAATTATTTATATTCAAATATTCAAGATTTAGCAAACGTTGCTGCAAGTATATCCAAAGGCAAATCTCTGAAAGATAATATTAAATTACTGCCAACACAAAGAGTAGATGAATTTGGAACCGTTGCTAGATCAATTTCACAATTATCTGAAAATTTAAAAAATCAAATCAAGATTATTGCTAAACAAAGAGATCAGTTTGGACTTGTTTTAGATGATTTAGGAGAGGGTATATTAGTTACCAATAAAACAGGAGATGTTGTTTTTACAAATGAACAAGCTTCAGTTATTTTGAATATAGATAGCCTGATAAATGAAAATATAAAGAATTTTAATATTCCTGCTTTAAATTATTTATTTAAAAGGGTTAAAAATAAAAAAAGAGCTGATATTGAATTTGAAATTCATATTAATAGAAGATATACAAAATGGGTGTTAGGATCAATGAATCAATCAAAGACCACCGGTCAATTCATTCTTGTTCTCCATGATATAACACAACTAAGACAGCTTAATTCAATGAGAAGAGATTTTATATCTAATTTATCTCATGAGTTAAGAACACCTGTAAGCGTAATAAGAGCAAATTCTGAAACCTTGTTAGATGGAGCTCTTGAGAATAAAAAAGATGCAAAGGTATTTTCAAAGGCTATTCTTCATAATGCCGAAAGATTGACTTCTATGGTATCTGATTTAATTGATTTATCTAGAATTGAATATGGAGACTTAAATCTAAATATAGTCGATATTAATTTAGATGAGTTTATTGAGTCGTATATTCACTCAATGAAAAGTGTAACAATGAAAAAACATATTGATATTGTTTATAAATCTAATCACAAAAGCCTTATAAAAGCTGATAAACAATCAATTGAAAGAGTTATGAATAATTTAATTGATAATGCATTTAAATATTCACCAAAAAATTCGGTAATTAATATATCAACAACCGAAAATCATGAATACATTAAAGTAGAGGTCGCAGATGAAGGAGATGGAGTTTCAGAAAACGATCAAGAGTTTTTATTTGATAGGTTTTATAGAACTGCAGCAGCAAGAGCTTCTGATAATAAAGGTAGTGGCCTGGGTTTAGCTATCGTTAAAAATTTAATAAACAGTTTAAATGGAGAAGTTGGTGTTTTAAATAATAAAGATACTGGAAGTATTTTTTGGTTTACCCTGCCTGTAAAAAAATAAAACTTTACAAATAAATAATAAAGATTTATGATGTCACATAAATGTCACATAAATGTTTCATTTATGTAATAAAGGAGTTAGTGTAATGGTAAAGTCAATTTGGAAAAAATTTCATTCTTTCATGAAGTCCGGGAGACTAAATAAAGTAATCAAAATTTCAGGCATAAATTAAGTTTATATTTCCAATATAAACTAGGTACCATAGTCTCATTAGGGGTTAATTTTTTATTTTTTATTATTAATATGAGCTACAATCATTTCTTATATTTATGATAAATTTTAGAATTATAAAAAAAATATTTTTATCCACACTAATGTTACCTTTAGTATTTATTATATTTTTAATTATTTCTTCTAATATGGATGAACCAAAAATATTAACACTAGATAACATAAATCTTAATGATTTTAAAACTAACTCTTCATCATCAAAAGTAGATGAGTTTCTTGTTGACGAAAATAA
>JGI20159J14440_10002781_pt1 | contig 11597 bp, 14 predicted proteins | sample COG_09_FD_14440 | JGI IMG/M metagenome (IMG submission 14440) | reverse complement strand
GGGTTGATCTTACTGCTCTCACTGACAATACTGTCGGGGTGCAGCATGATGAGCAGGTATCTGCCGGAATCGAAAGTAGTAACAGTAACTAATACTGTTAAGACAACTGTTCCAATTGCAACACACCCAAAGAAAGTACAACTTAATGATGTAAAAATTTATGTAGTTTCAAAGTTAAACTACGAAGAATTTATATTAGATTTTGAAAAAAAGAATGGTGCTGATGCATATATTGCTTTGTCTGTAAAAGACTATGAGAATTTAAGTTTAAATTTTTCAGAATTAAGACGTTATATAGAACAACAAAAACAAATCATTGTATACTATGAGGGTGCTGTAGCACCAACCCCAATAGAGGAAAAGGACAAATGACACAGATTGAATTTACAGACTTTATTTTAGATCAAGCAATTACATGGTGGCAGTTTACACTTGTCGGTATTCTAATTATTATTGGATGGTTTATTAATTTGTTTGATGATAAAAAAGGTACAAAGCGTATTGGCTTTGAATATAAAGATATGCCGCAATTACAACCAATTCCTATTGCAACAAAGGGTAAAGGATTTTGGGGTGCAATATGGCTGTGGATTACAGGAAGTCGCAAATGGATAATCGCAAAGGACTTTGTATTTAAAATTAACGGAGTTCAATATGTAATCCCTAAAGGTTTTCAATTTGATGGTGCATCTATTCCTAAGTTCTTACATACATGGTTATCTCCAACAGGAGTTCTATTGATGGGTGGATTAGTCCATGACTATGCTTACAAGTATGAATCATTAAAGAAAAAATCAAAAGGTGCTAATACCAAACTTACACAAAAAGAATCTGATATAATCTTTAGAGATATAAACATAGAAAACAATGGTTTTAAACTTATGAATTATCTCGCATATTGGGGATTAAGAATAGGCGGGTTTGTTGCATGGAACGGACATCGCAAATTAAACGCTAAAATTAAGTAAGTATCACAACCATATAATAGAAACAAATAATCTTTATTCTATAGTTTTTCCCTTTCTCTCTGTCTCACAGACACTACATGATGTAATCTTTATAAATAGTAATAAAACTTGAAGGTTTTTAAATTATGGACATATTTTCTCTAATTAATGAAGTTGGAGTTCCAATTGCTATAGCAGTAGTCATGGGGCTTTTTATCTTCATTGTTTTAAAACAAATACTTGAAGGTATAGTTGAACAGATAAAGACGCTAACACATTTCTGTAAAATGTTAGAAGATCGTGCAAGAGTAGGATGTAATGAGTTAATAAAAATAGACTTATTAGTTAGTTCTGCTCTAGGGGTCACGCCAGACATTAATCGTATTGCTCGTGCTGAAAACTTCAAAGAAGATGGTAAGCTTGATGTGAGGAGAGATTAATGGAACTTGATATAGGAACACTTATTGCTGAGTTTGGGTTTCCAGTTATCATGGCTATCGGTATGGGATATTTTATATATTACATATGGGCATTTATCAGCAATAATATTCAACCAGAGTTGGATGCAATGCACATGGCTTTGATAAAATGTATAGATCAAAATCGTATGTTAGATAATGATATGATACGATTACAACAAAAAGTGAATGTTGTTTTAGAGTATAGAGAAAAAGATAAAATGCAAGATGAAATTAAAGAAAAAATAGAAGTAGAAAAACTACGCAAAAATAAGTGAAAGGAGATAAAAATGACAGATTCAATTTGTAGTAAATGTGGTTGTCCTTCACATTGCAAAGATGTCTGTACTAAATGTACAACTGTTTGTGAAAAGTGTTATTGCGAAAAATGTAATTGAAGGAAAATAAAAAAAAATGAAAGTATTTGATAAAATAAAAAAGATGTTTTCACTGTATGGTGAACCACCATACCTTAAAAAAGAAAAAAAGAAAGTAACTAAAGAAGGATGTGGTTGGGCTGAGTTAGCTGCCTCATTTGCAAAAGATGAACCAGAGAGAAAAAAATAAATGAATTCTTTTATAAAGTTTTTAATTGCAGTCAATATAATCTTATTGTTTATGACAATTTCAAAGATTGGTATGGCTGGTGATTTAACGCACCAATGGGTATCTCCTTCTTTTAGTGGAGTAGGTTATAGTTCTCATGTTCTTACAGTTGAAAACCAAGAACATTCTCGTAAGAAAGCAATTAAAGAAAAAGAAGAAGCTGCGGTTAGAGAAGCAGAAAGAGATTTAGCAAATACTAATCAGGCAAAATTTATAAAGAATGTAGAATCAAGAATTTATGCTCAGCTATCAAAACAACTTGTCGATAGTATGTTTGGAGAAAATTCAAATGAAAGTGGAACAGTCACATTTGAAGGTACTACAATTAGTTATGTCAAAGATACAGACAATGTAGCATTAACAATATTGGATACAAATGGAAGCGAAACAGTTATTACAGTTCCTATTGGTGATTTCACTTTTTAGTTTAAGTGGTTGTACAACATACGAAGTATTAGAAAAACCTACAACTACACCAATGATGAACAAGCTAAGAAATTACCAGCCTCCAGAAAGAAAGGTTGAAATTGCTGTTTATAAATTTAATGACCAAACAGGACAAAGAAAACCAAGTGATAATCTTGCATCATTAAGTACAGCTGTCACACAGGGAGCTGCTTCATTATTAGTTCAAGCACTTAAAGGTGCAGGCAATGGTAAATGGTTTACTGTTGTTGAAAGAATGGATTTGGATTATCTTTTAAAAGAAAGACAAATCATCAGAAACACAAGAACAACTTATGATGGAAAAAAAGCAGAACAAGTCAGACCTTTATTGTTTGCTGGTGTTCTCATAAGTGGTGGTATCATCGGTTACGACACCAACATAGAAACAGGTGGTGTTGGTTCGAGATATTTGGGTATAGGTATTCGTGACCAATATCGTAGAGATATAGTATCGGTTTCATTACGATTAATATCTGTACAAACTGGTGAAGTATTGCTTGCGGTAAGTTCGCAAAAAACTATATTAAGTACTAAAGTTGGTATGAATGTGTTCAAGTTTTTAGATATGGGTACTGAGTTAATTGAAATTGAAGCTGGAACAACTGAAAATGAATCAACAACTTATGCTATTCGTAAAGCAATAGAATATGGAGTAAACCAAGTAATTGAAAAGGGGATAGAAAATGGATTGTGGAAACTAAAATAGGAGAAAAGAGATGAAATGTAGCATACTTACAGTTCTCGTTTATTTTGTTATGATGAGTGTGAGTTATGCGAGTGATGTATACATCACACAGTCTGGTGCAAACCTTACTGCTAATGTTAATCAAGATGGCCAAACGAATAAATTTGGTGACTCAACAACAGCAGTTACTTTAACAGGAGATGACCAGACTTTAGATATTGACCAAGTTGGTAGTAACAACAACATTGCTGCATCTGTTGTGGGTGATACGCAAGAAGTTACTCTTAACCAAACAGGAAATAGCAACACATCTACTCTTTCAGTTGGAGCAAACTCGGCAGCTGATAATAACAGTATTATTCAGACAATTACTGGAAGTTCAAACACAACTACTGTTAATGTGGGTAATTCTGCAGCGACAGATAATGCAGATATTGATTTGGTTGCAACAGGAGATAGTAATACTGTTACTATTAACGAAAATAGTACTGCGTCATTGATAGGTGATGACAAAAAAGTAACAAGTGTCACTCTAATTGGTAGTAGCAACACAGTAACTTCAACACACACTGGTGCTGCCGATCAAGACACAACTCTACATCACACAGGTTCATCTAGTACATTTAGTATCACACAAGGTGGTGCGTATGATGGTACTGTTGATATGACAACTGTGGGGTCTGGCCATAATGTTACAGTTACTATGGACGATTAGCTTTATCTTTTTGTTTTCTGTCAACATAGTGTTGGCAGAAACTATTGGTAATGTAGTAAAACAAAAAGGAAATGCTTCGATAGAAAGGGCAAAGAATAAACTTGTTTTAAAAGAAAACTCTGCTATTGAATACAAAGATAATGTCCGTACAGGTAATGGTGATGTTGGAATAAAATTTGTTGACAATACAAATGTAGCAATAAGTCCACACAGTTCATTAGTAATAGATGATTTTGTATATGACCCAAATTCTAAAACAGGGTCTAAACTTGTAATGAATGTCGCATTAGGAACAGTTAGATATGCAAGTGGTAACATTGCAAAACTAAATGCACAGAATGTTGATATTCGCACTCCAACAGCACGAATAGGTGTTCTTGGAACTGCTTTCAGTATGACTGTTGATGAGATTGGAAAATCTCTTGTCATTCTACTTCCCAATGCAGACGGAACAGTTGGTAAGATATCAGTAGAAAGTGATGCAGGACAGGTTTTTCTCACCCAAGCATTTGAATCCACATTAGTTATAAATGGTGAATCTATACCATCAAAGCCAGTTATACTTGATTTAACTCTAGACCAAATTAATAACTTATTAATTATTAAACCACCCAAAGAAAAACTTTTAAAAATAATTAAAAGTTCTAAAATTACAGTAAATTTATTAGACATAGATTTTTTAGAATTTAGAGAATTAGACAAAAATAAATTAGACGAAGATGAATTGGTTTTTACTGAACTAGATATCAATCCTTTAGATGTTGATTTACTAATGAATGTACTAGACCAATTAATCGCACTAACCGCTCAAAGTGAAATGGTAGATGGTAGAACAAGCGGTTTCAACAAAGCAACTCAAGTCAATACGATTCGTGATGGTTCTCGACTTGAAATAATTCGTGCAGTTGGAAGTAGTAATATTCACTTAAAATTAAATGCAGATTGGGGATACAAAATTAATTTAACACAACAGGGTATCCCAATACCAGAGATAGAAACAGATGACGAAACTGATAACACTATTATTATCTATCAGTCTGAGTAGTATTGTATACGCTGAAAACAGTGTGTTCATAGAACAGATTACTACCAGTGATGATACAACGATAGATATTAATCAAGATGGCAACAACAATGATGTCAACTTGTCTATGGCTCACGATGATAACACACTTGATATTGACCAAGAAGGAAACAACAACACAGTCAGTTGGGTTTCCTACTGGGGTTCTGGTAAAGTTTGGGGTGGTGATATAGATGGTACAAATAATAACATAAAGATTGAACAGAATAATACTATTGGTTCAGATTCAAACAAAGTCGGGTTTCACATACAAAGCAACGACAACAATGTTCATGTATGCCAAGGATCTACTTTTACCAGCAGTACATCTACCTCTTGTTCTGGAACTAGTTCTGAATATGGTGGTCACACCACTAATTTAGATTTACATTCTGGTGGTAATAATATAAAAATAGGACAACAAACAGGATCAGGTAATGCAGACCATTATGTTCAACTATACACATATGGTGGAGAAAATAATAATATGTTTGTTAAACAAAACGGAAATGGTAACAAAACCCTAAATATGACTGTAAGGACTGATGGTGGTTCACAATCTGTTGTTCAAAAGGGCGGTGGAACACATGATGCTACTGTAGATTTAACTGGCATTTATCATACTAATTTGAATTTGGTTCAACAAGGTGTTACTAATCAATCGTATAGTTTAACACAAAATTGTCAAACCTCTGGCGGTTGTGGTGTATCCTTGACACAAGGAAATTAAAATGAAAAAGTGGATCATCTCTTTATCAGTAATTTTATTTTTTTGCGGTATTCGTTTTTCTGATGTTTGGTTTTTGGAAATGGTAAGATTAAAAGCACTAGACCAACATCAAAGATCCCAACAAGAAACAATCACAGACAAGATTGTGACAGTAGAAATAGATAATGATTCTGTAAGAGAATATGGTCAATGGCCTTGGGCAAGAGATAAACTTGCAGGGGATATTGAAAATCTATATCGCAGGGGTGCTGCAATTGTTGTATTACCCATATTGTTTGCAGACAAAGATAGATTAGGTGGTGATGCACAATTTGATGAAATGTTGAAAAAAACTCCAACCATCATAGGACAAATCCCAGCAAATCAAACTAAAGGAAATCCTGTACCCAGAGGTGTTGCCGCGATAGGTATGCCTTGGCAACAATGGATATATAATTATAGTGGTGCAGTCGGCCCAATAGAACCATTTTCAAAATCTGCAATAGGTGTTGGTATGATGCTTATTGCTCCAGAGAATGATGGTGTGGTTCGTAGAATGCCTTTGGTGGTTCAAATAGATGGACAACTGTATCCATCTCTGTCTATGGAGATACTAAGAACAGCTGCTGGAGATATTAGTTATCAGATGAAAACTGGTGAGGGTGGTGTGGAAGCATTACGCATACCAAAATACAAAAAAATACTGACTGATGCGAATGGTGCTATTTGGATTGATTTCAAATGGAAAACAAAAACCTATGCACTAAACAAATTAACAGACAATGATTCATTCGTAGGAAAGATTGTTATTCTTTCACCAACTGCATCTGGTATAGATAATCCAGTTGCAACCCCAGTAGGAGTCATTCAAAGTCACGATTTGATCGCTGCNTCTGTGACAACCATGATGACAGGAAGGAACATCACAAGACCCTTCTGGACTGATTTAGCAGAGGTTTCAGTGTCTTTAGTGTTATCACTAGTACTGACAGTAGTCGTACTTACACTAAGTTGGTACTTTGGTGCAATACTATTACCAGTATTCCTTGCAGGAACTTATTATGGCAGTTTACACTTATTTACAGAATATAGTTATCTGGTTGATTGGTCTTATCCTGTATTAACTATGTTTGTCGTTTGGTCTGTAGCTGCATTTCTGCGGTTCATGGAAGAATTTAGATTACGACAACAGATTAAAAAACAGTTTGAACATTACCTTGACCCAAGACAGGTTGCTGCTTTACAGAAAAATCCAGAGGCATTGAAACTTGGTGGTGAACGCAAAGAGATGAGTTTTCTCTTTATGGACATTATAGGTTTCACACCTATATCAGAATACTATAAGAACAAAGATGACCCAGAAGGATTAGTTGAATTAGTCAATGAGTTTTTAGATCACATGACTAAAATCTTACTAAACAATGGAGCTATGGTTGATAAGTTTATGGGTGATTGTATTATGGCAGTATTCAATGCACCGATTGATATGGAGAATCATGCTGAGATGGCAGTCAAAAGTGCAATAGAGATTGAAGCAAAAACAAAAGAACTGAAAGTATTATATAAAGAAAGAGGCCTTCCCGACATTAATGTTGGTACAGGTGTAAACACAGGTACAGCAATTGTTGGTAATATGGGTAGTTCCACTCGTTTTGACTTTTCAGTTATTGGTGATGCAGTTAATCTTGCAGCACGATTAGAAGCAACAGCAGGGAGAGGAGAGTTTAAAAACTGTCCTACTCTATATTCGAGTCACACAATGATACAACTAGAGAATATTACATCAATTGAGGTAGACAAGATTAAAGTCAAGGGTAAAGATGAATTAATAACAATATATAAACCTATTGACAATATCGTAAATACATAGTATACTAAATAAGACTTTAAAGGTAAAAAAGATGAGTAATGACATCACGACAGAAGTAGCAATTCTCAAAAAAGAAGTGTCAGATATAAAGGTAATCTTTTCACGACTTGATGTTGCGATTGAAAAGATTACTGACGTATCTAGTTGTGTCAATCGTATGTTGGCTGTACACGAAGAAAGAATAGCAAATCAAGAAGAAGTTGCTAATCGTGCCAATTTAGAATTTACAACAGACATTAGAGAACTACATTCTCGTATTACTACAAATTACAAAGAACTTACTGATATAATGTCAGAACATAGTAAACAAGATGCAATCAATCAACAAATACTTAGAGATGACCTAAACTCACGAGTTGGTATTCTTGAAAAGTGGCGTTGGCTGATTATCGGTGGTTCTATAGTATTCGGTTTTATTCTGCAAAAGATGCCTATTTGGAGTTGACTTTCTCCACTATTTGAGTTATAATTACACCATGTATATCGAACAAAAATATCTGATGATACTCTCATCACAATTACAGCGTTTTAAAAAGACAGGCGATCATCTGTATAATTTTCGTTGTCCTTATTGTGGTGACTCTCAAAAAAGTCAATCTAAAGCTCGTGGGTTCGTGTTTCGTAAAGAATTGAATCTTATATATAAATGTCATAATTGTGGAATTGGAGCATCTTTTAACAATCTGTTGAAGCACATAGACCCTAAATTACACAATGACTATATAATGGAACGATATAAAACAAATGAACCAGAAGTTCCAGATATCGGTAAATTTACTCAACCTAAATTTATGAAGGGTTCATCACCACTAAAAATTCTTAAAAAGGTATCGTCATTAAGACATGACCACCCTGTTAAGAAATTTGTGATGAATAGACAAATTCCTTCTAAGGTTCATTATGAGTTATTTTTGGCTCCAAAGTTTTACACTTGGGTCAATAGTATTATACCTAATAAATTTTCATCTGTAGATGGGGATCACCCAAGATTGGTAATTCCATTCTTTGATGAAAATAATAAAATGTTTGCGTTTCAAGGGAGAGCGTTTGGAAATGAAATACCTAAGTATATTACTATTACTCTTGACCCAGACAAAGATAAAATCTACGGCCTCAACAGGCTGGATACCACCAAACCAATACAAGTAACCGAAGGGCCCATTGACTCTATGTTTTTGGACAACTGTGTTGCTGTCGGTGGTGCTGACTTTAGTAATTTGCCCGTAGAGAATACAACTATTATCTTTGATAATGAAAGACGAAATGTTGAAATATTAAAACAAATAGAAAAGACCATTTATTCGGGATATAATGTAGTGTTATGGCCTGATGATTTAAAAGAAAAAGACATAAACGATATGATATTATCTGGACTGACTAAAGATGAAGTCCAGACAATCATTAACAATAATACTTATCAAGGCAACATGGCCAAGATAAAGTTTACACAATGGAGAAGACGAAATGCCCGATAATTGTATTCAAAGGGGATTGACATGTCAGTCAGATTAGATAAAGAAAAAGACAAATTACTAGAATCCTATGCTATAGGAATGTTAAAAGATTTTTACTTAACAGAATACGAAACATCACCACAAGAGGCATTTAAAAGAGCGTCTATTGCATGGTCAACTTATGAAGGTGAGTTAGATGAAAATCTAGCACAACGATTATATAATTATGTTTCTAATAAATGGTTTATGTTTGCTAGTCCAGTATTATCAAACGCACCCAATGGATCTAAAAAAGGTAAAGGACAACCGATATCTTGTTTCTTATCGTATGTTCCTGATACTTTAGAAGGTCTTATTAGTCATACATCTGAGTTGCGTTGGTTATCAGTTTATGGTGGTGGTGTTGGAGGTCATTGGTCTGATGTTCGTACAGTATCAGACATAGCGCCTGGCCCAATGCCTTTCTTACACACAGTAGACGCTGATATGATTGCATATCGTCAAGGTAAGACACGCAAGGGTTCGTATGCGGCATATATTGATATATCTCACCCTGATATTATTGAGTTCTTAAATATGCGTATTCCCACAGGTGATGTGCAACGAAAAGCACTTAACTTACATAATGCTATCAATGTTACTGATGAGTTTATGAACGCAATTACTGAGGGAATAGGTTTTGATTTACGCGACCCTAAAGATGGTAGTGTTAAAGAAACAGTAAATGCAAGAAAACTTTGGGAAAGAATACTTGAAATAAGGTTCAGAACAGGTGAACCCTATTTAAACTTTATTGATACTGCTAATCGTGATTTACCACAACCACTAAAAGACTTAGGTTTAAAAATCAATGGGTCTAATTTATGTAATGAGATTCACTTACCGACTAGTGCAGAACGCACAGCTGTTTGTTGTCTGTCATCACTAAATCTTGAATACTATGATGATTGGAAAGATACTCCGATTGTTGCTGATTTGGTTCGTATGCTTGATAATGTTTTGAATTATTTTATTGAAAATGCTCCAGATACAATTGAACGTGCTAAGTTTAGTGCGAGTAGAGAAAGGTCAATCGGACTAGGGGCAATGGGTTTTCATAGTCTTTTACAAAAACATGGTGTTGCGTGGGAATCTGATAAAGCAAAAGAGATTAATGATGCTGTATTTAATCAAATTAAGACTCAAGCTGTTGAAGAAACAGAGCGTTTAGCATTAGAACGTGGTGCATATCCAGATGGGCCAAATTCAGGTAGACGAAATTCACATCTTCTTGCTATTGCACCTAATGCATCAAGTGGTGTAATACTTTCGACTAGTCCGTCTATTGAACCATTAAAGGCTAATGCATATACACATCGCACAAGAGCAGGGTCATTTTTAGTAAAGAATAAATACCTCGAATCATTATTGATACAGAAAGATGAAAACAACGATGTAAATTGGACTTCTATTATCACTAAGAAAGGTTCTGTACAACATCTACCATTTCTCACTGAAGGAGAAAAATCTGTTTTCAAAACTGCTGATGAGTTAGATCAAAATTGGGTAGTACAACACGCAGCTGATAGACAGAAGTATATCTGTCAAGGTCAGTCTGTCAATCTGTTTTTCCCAGCTGGTGCCCCTAAATCTTATGTAAATCAAGTACACCTTCGTGCGTGGAAAGAAGGATTGAAAGGTTTGTATTATCTTCGCACAGAAGCAAAACAACGTGCTGAAAATGTATCTGAGAAAGTAGAAAGAGTTGTACTTCAAGGTGATATGCGTAGTATTGTTTATTCAAAAACAGATTGTCCATTTTGTTCTATGGCTATGGAAGAACTAAAATTACGAGGTATTCCATTTGATAAAATTGATTTAAAAGAAATAGGCAAAACTGCGGCAGAAGTAACAGGTCGTAAAGATGTAAAATCTGTACCACAAGTATATATTGATGGTGAATATGTTGGTGGATATGCAGAATTGATGGAATTTTTAAATAAACCAATAGAACAGAGCAATGATGACGATGATGAATGTGTAGCTTGCTCTGGTTAATGTTTGTGTTGTAATGGTTAGAAATAAAACTAAAATAGGAGAACACATGTCAGGATTATTAGAATACAGCAAAGCATATAAACCCTTCGGATACCCATGGGCAGTAGAGATGACTAAAAAGCATGAAGAGATTCATTGGACTGAAGATGAGTCAGAACTATCTGAAGACGTACAAGATTGGAAGACCAAGTTAAACGAAAGTGAGAAAGAGTTTATAACACAAATTCTACGTTTGTTCACACAATCAGACGTACAAGTAGGTGAGAACTATCATGAGCTGTTGATTCCAAAATTTAAGAACAATGAGATTCGCAATATGCTTTCATCATTCGCTAATCGTGAGGGTGTTCATCAACGTGCATATGCTTTGTTAAATGACACTTTAGGATTACCAGATGAGGAGTTTCATACATTCCTTGAATACAAAGAGATGAGTGAGAAGTTAGACTTTATGAAAGAAGGCAATATTAATAGCCACACTGGACTAGCATTAATACTTGCACAGTCAGTATTTAATGAAGGTATGTCCTTATTTGCATCGTTCGTTATGTTACTAAACTTCCAGCGTTTCGGTAAAATGAAAGGTATGGGTACTATTGTTGAGTG
>JGI20159J14440_10002780_pt1 | contig 11599 bp, 9 predicted proteins | sample COG_09_FD_14440 | JGI IMG/M metagenome (IMG submission 14440) | reverse complement strand
CTATTCTGCAAACCTACTTCGAAATCGAGCCCTTTGGTTTTATTTTGATTCATGTCCAGTGTGGTTCCTTCAGATTCGACTAACCTGCCGGTGAACCAATCGTTTGCCGCAGATTCCACCGCCATGTCATCATGCGAATTGAGGTGGACAGGTCCTGTTCATGATTCCAGTTCACGGTTTATACTTGATTGGATGGAGAATCGCCTGGATGCAGTGCAGGCATCAAAATTGCAGAAAAAGCGAATTGTCCATGTGGCCATTGAACTTCTGCAAAACCTCCACCATCATTCCGCCTCACCAAAGGAAAAAATTATCTTTTCAATTCACGAAACCAACTCCAATCGTTGGACCGTGCAATCTCAAAATCCTGTCAAGCCTGAAGCCCAGAAGCCGCTTGAAGACCGCTGGACGGATCTTAAAAGCCTTAATCTGGAAGCCCTTCGTGCCCAACGCATGAAGCAAATCTCCAAGCATGAACGAAGCCTTCACGGCGGGGGCGGCATTGGGCTCAATGAGATATTGAGGAAATCAGACGGCTCTGCAGAAATGAATTTCTCAAAATCACAATCTGATGTGGTTGTTACTTTTATTGCCGAACTACCTTTACGCTCATGAGTTTACTCCAACTTGAAGGAACGCCCAAAACCCCAAAAGTAGAATTCATCGACGCTCCAATGTCCTTGGCACTGAGCGGTAGATCCATTCCTGAAAATTCAATCGAATTTTACAAGCCGCTGATGGATTGGGTAGATGCTCATTTGTCGGATTCCAGTAGCAATCCAATCGAAGTTTCTATTCGCCTAGAGTACTTCAACACAAGCAGCAGCAAATGCCTTATGGATTTTTTGAAGCGGATTGAAAAATCTCCCGTCAACGCAACCATTCTGTGGTACTATGAAGAAGAGGATGAGGACATGCTTGAAGCTGGAGAAGATTACGATGCCATCATTGACATTCCCTTCCGATTGATTGCAACATCAGCCTAAGAATCAATCCAAGCGACGGCCCCAACTCCATCGTTCAGGCAAGCGATTCGCCAATATAAAATAGAGGGCCAACGTCATTGCCCACAGCATGAGCAGGTTGAATGCCGGTGTTTTAAATGATAAGGCCCAAGCTGTTTTTCAGGCACATAATAAGGTGCATTCCAAGCTTGTATTCCCAAAGGCATTTGATGAATAAATGCTGTTTCTTGGACTAAACCCCTCGAGGAAACCGCGATGCGTTGATTCCGGTCCGTTTGCATGACCCAATCCTGCAACGCTTCATTGTGGTGACGGTCTTTCAGCTTCTTCAAATCAACATTTTGAGCCAATGCCGTCCTCAATGAATCGCGTTGCCTAAACGCCTCTCGATAAACCTGCTTAAACATGGAACGAAGTTCTGATTCAGTACCCAAGCCCTCTACGTCGTAGCCCCAGCTCTCCAATTCAAGACAAGCTTTGGACCATTCTTCCTTCCGCAATTGCTCTGAATCCAGATCGCGATAAGATTGATACCAAAAGTCCCGCCGCCAAGCAGAACGCTCCAACCTGTCCTCCAACTTAACAAAGGGTTTATCCGACTCATTCTCCCGCGTCAGATGCACGGCTAGCGACTCAAAGCCCCAGCGTGATGCCATCATATTCCCAATAATGGGTACACGGTCCACTTGGGTAAAGATGGGATTAAAGCGGTCAAACCGAATAATCGCTCCTCCAAAAATAATCTGGGGAATAATCAAAAGCGGAATAATGATGTAGATGTTCTTCGCCGACTTCATCGCTGACGACAGATTCAAACCCAATAAGTTTGAAAAACTACTCAAGCTGAATAAAGTTAAGAATATCATTCCCAATGCGTTGGGAATTTCGAGAGTCCATACAGCAATCCCTGCGTATAAGAAGCTCTGAAGCGCACTTATGCCAAGCATCATGGCTGTTTTAGAAGCCAAATACGCGTTCCAATTCAATTGCAAGAATCGCTCGCGCCGCAGCGTCGGTCGGTCCCGAAAAATCTCCTCTGCACTAAAACTTAAACCAAGGAACAAGGAAACAATGACCGAAATGAAAAGGAACTGAGGAAGATTCTCGCTCTCGCGGTAGATGTAGTCATGCTCCCCTCCTTGGTACCGCGTGAATAGCGCTAACAACAAGGCCAGTGCTGGCGCCTGCAACAGGTTCATCCAAACGTACTGCCGATTTTTCTTTTTCGCTGCAAAATCTCGTTGCCAAAAGACATTGAACTGCCTCCACCAAGCGGGGGTCCGCCCCTGCTCAGGCAACTCCTCTTTTGAGATTTTTCCTGCCACAGCATGAGGCTGGATCATGTTGTAATAGTCGTTCCATTCAATCGGTGAAACCCGACGGTTCTCCGTTAAATGGCCATATTCATCGACCATGCATGACTCAATGGTTTCGAATATCTCTTCCGGATTAATCGTTCCGCATTCGTAGCAAATACTCTCCTTAGAAACCACTTGGTTGGATACCTCTTTGAGGAAGCTCAAACATTCCATTGGATTGCCTTGATAAACCGGATAGCCTCCAACATCCATGAGCAAAAGCTGATCAAACAGCTTGAAGATATCCGAACTTGGCTGATGGATCACAACAAAGATAACTTTGCCCCGAAGGGTGAGTTCTTTCAGGATATCCATGATGTGCTCGCTATCCCGGCTTGACAGTCCGCTTGTAGGTTCATCCACAAACAACACATCAGGCTCACGAATCAACTCCAGCCCTATGTTCAACCGTTTCCGTTGGCCACCTGATATGGTTTTATCCATCACAGATCCTACACGCAAGTCCCGAATATCCCAAAGACCGAGTCGCCTCAAGGTCTTTTCAACTTGCTCTTCAAGGGCGGTGTCATCCAAATTGGCAAGGCTCAATTGGGCGCTGAACTTCAAGTTATCCCATACACTCAACTCACTAATTAGCACATCTTGTTGCGCAATGTGACCGATACTTCCCTTCGTATGAGCAGCTTCATCATGCACCGAATATCCATTCAAATAGACCTGACCAAAAGTGGGCTTTTGCGAGCCATTCAAAATATTGAGCAAAGTCGATTTACCTGAACCACTCGCACCCATGATACCTATTAAATCACCAGAACTTGCATGCACCGACAGGGGGCGCAAGGCTTGTTCGCCTGGATATGAGAAGTAATGCGAAAGGTCAACGCCTTTAAACTCAATTTGAGCCATATCTCGATCACACTCAGAGCACATCTGAAGCACATCGCTAAAGAAAACGGTATGACCGGATCCATTTTTGAGCACACTGCCTTGTGCCATAGGGGTTGTCGCCAAGGAGACTAATGGATTGCCGTTCAGACGTAAATCACCCGTGCCCAAATTCTTGATAAAGAAAAGTTCATCAGATGAAACATTGCAAGCCACCACTTGAAAGTCAACTTCATGAGGAAAAGAAATTGAAAAAACAGGGGAGTCACACACGTCTTCTGTGCTGTCACATTTTACCAATTGCTTGATATTCAATGCATCCTGTTCATTCAACAGGAGCGCAGAAGACACCGAGTTCAAAAAACTGTCAGCGTCATCAATGGTCCCCGTTGATTTGGCTAATTCTGATAGACGGGCAAACATGATGAGCCGATCGGTTACTTCAAGCTCTCCCTGAATTTGATCGCATAAAAAAAGCAGGCGCACCGAAAGTTTGGATTTGCGCTTGGCAAGCATTCGCTCATCATTCGTGTCGGGCGCCCTTTTATTCAATTCAGCAAGCGCCGTATCGTAATGTTTTAGATACGTCTTGGTGAGCTCAAAGGAAAGTCTACCGGATAGATACCGGTCCGCCGCTTGGCGACCCAACATGGCTTCACGAGAACTCCTTCCTGCAGCAAAAACTGCAAAAAGCCGCATGAGCGCATCAAGGATACCCGTGGTCATCATAGTGTTCACCTACGATGAAACCCCTAGAAAAGTTGCAGTTTACCGATAAAAAAGGCGATTACTGCCTTTCAAAGCACCCTTTGTCGGGAACTCCGATGTTTCGAGGCAAACCATCGAGGTCCGTGGAAATATTAAATTGAGATAAGCCTCCATCCCAGAGCGTGTTGTTGGATGTCAAGTGGAAATCTCGGTCAGAATTTGAGGCGAATGGGGGCACATTATCCGTAGTTGTGGCCTCAAGAATGGCAGATGGAAAATCCTCATCCTGCACATCCACTGCAGAGTTCCGAATCAACGGATTCAGCGGAACGTTCAATAAACTCACAACCAATTCATCAAAATCGGATAAGGAATAATTGTTGCCCCACATGATGCAATTGTTGAACTCCGAGCCCTCCAAAGAGCGCACTTGAATTTGTCCGTTCACGTCTTCGTACCAATCCGTCATCAATACGGAAGGAGATTGGCGCACGCCTTCTGACCAATAATTTGCAAACGTGCAATGATCCATTCGGTACCTTCCACCCAATGTAAACGCCGCGGTGGACTGGCCACAATCGTACATGAGGTTGTTGTATCCGTCAATCGTCGCGCCTTGCGCATACAGGCCATAAGCACTCATATTGTAAATGACGGTATTGGTGATTTCCAAGGCCGGTTCTGCCGAAGTGCCCGTTGTATCTACCTGCAATCCGATGGTGCCATTTTTTAATACGGCATAATCCATTCTGCACTCAACCCCTCCAAACAACCAAATCCCCCCTCGTTGCGCTGTGAACTCCTCAATTCCATATTCCGTCTCAAATTGAAAATCAAGTTCAATGCCCCATTGACCAGCAGCATCAGCATAGGAATCCTCTAATCGATCTCCTTGAAAGACCACCTCATTCCCCAAACTCCCATTCACTTCAATGGTCGACTGATAGACCAGGATTCCAGATCCGTTGTGCACATGCACTTGTGTGCCTTCCTCAATGGTCAGTTGGCAACCGGGCTCCACTTCAACAATACCGTATACTACGTGAGGCAGGTCAGACTCCCATACTTCATTGCAGGAAGGCAAAGGTGAAATCTGGTCCAGTCCCCCGTGAAAATGAGCGTTTTGCCCCCACGCGATCAATTTGACGAACTGGTCGAATCCATTGGCATTGACACGGATCTCATCTTCGATGATGAAGGGGACATTCATGTCTGTGGGATCCACGGTGACTTCGATGAATATCCACATGCTGTCTTCTGACATCAGCGGCCAATCGGTGACACTCGGTCCCACTTCGCCGTCTATGTTAATGCGAAACGGTGACTCCACTCCTCCCACCAATGAAATTTCATCAATGCGCACCGCTTCATTGCTGGAATTAAAAACTTTCAATGGCAAGGTAACCGAACCAATNGTGGTGAATACGGTATCAAAAAGCACCGTATCTGCTGAAAAGGACAACCTCANATCCGGNTTGTCGGAATACGACACTTTTCCGCAGCTTCCCAANGCAGCAAGCNCCGCAGCAATTAGCAATGTCATCCACGGTACCATGCTCATCTGGGGCGCATTGAAAAATANCNTACTTGTCTTCATGGAATGCAAAGATGATGCATATTCACGGTATGAACGCANATCATCAAGAATTCATTGCGCACTTAAAACGACATGATNAAATCTTATATGACCGAGTTCGTTCACATGGCCCANTCACATTTCCGTCGGTGAAACCAACTCCTAAATCATCCTTTATTGCGCTTTGCAGAGCGATCGTAGGCCAACAATTAAGCACNAAGGCCGCCGCGACCATCTTCCTTAGACTTTCCGAATGGGCTGAGGCTAACGGCGGTCTTACACCTTCGTTCATCCTCAAGCACAATGCACAGGAAATGCGCAACGTCGGCTTGAGTCTCCAAAAGGCCTCCTACCTTCTCGCCTTGAGCAACGCTTGGAATGACAATGAAGATCGTTTTGAATCCCTCCACACCCTCTCAAATGAGCAGGTGATCGCTTACGTTGACCGAGATCAAAGGAATAGGTATTTGGACGGCTCAGATGTTCCTGATCTTTACCTTGCTTCGACCCGATGTATTTGCCCCAGGAGATTTGGGACTCAAAAAAGCCATGGAGCGCCTGTATGGCATTTCCATGGCTTCTTCTGAATCCATCTTTCGAGCCCATGCCGAACGATGGGCTCCTTATCGCTCCCTCGCCTGTATGCACCTTTGGAAGGTGCTCGATTCGAATGAATCAGCCGAGGTAGCTCTTTAGAATACGGCTTCTGCTTGTGTGCTTCAATCGACGGATCGCCTTTTCTTTAATTTGACGAACTCGCTCACGGGTCAAATCAAAGCGCTCACCAATTTCCTCCAAGGTCATTGGGTGCTCACCATTCAAGCCGAAATACAAACGAATCACATCACCTTCACGAGGCGTGAGTGTGCGCAAGGAACGTTCAATTTCTTTTCGAAGCGACTCCGTCATCAAATCCATATCCGGTGAAGGCGTATCTCCGGTCCGCATAACATCGTACATATTGGAGGACGACTCATCGCCATCCTTCAATGGAGCATCCATGGACACGTGACGGCCGGCATTCTTCATGCTTTGCTTCACCTCGTCCAACGTCATGTCCAAGGTCTCAGCCAACTCCGCTGCGGTAGGAGGACGCTCAAACTCTTGCTCTAAACGAGCAAAAGCCTTGTTGATTTTGTTGATGGAACCAATCTTATTGAGCGGCAGTCGAACAATTCGGCTTTGCTCAGCCAAAGCCTGTAAAATACTCTGGCGGATCCACCAAACTGCATAAGAAATAAACTTAAAGCCCCGCGTTTCATCGAAACGTTGCGCAGCTTTGATCAATCCCAAGTTGCCTTCGTTGATCAAGTCAGGCAAGGATAATCCTTGGTTTTGATATTGCTTCGATACCGACACCACAAAACGCAAATTGGCTTTCGTCAACTTCTCCAGCGCCACTTGATCTCCCTTCTTGATGCGACGAGCCAACTCCACCTCCTCTTCTGCAGTAATCAAATCTACCCGACCAATCTCTTGCAAATATTTGTCAAGAGAAGCGGTCTCACGATTCGTAACCTGCTTGGTGATTTTTAGTTGCCTCATGGAATGAATTACTTGATTGTCGTACTAGGATAAATGAATTTAAATGGACTTTGTTGCACCAACGGTGTTAATCGTTGTTGCTTTCTTCACGCCGAGGACCTCGATCGCGGTCACGATCACCTCGTCCTCGTCCTCGATCACGGCCTCCGCGATCGCCACGAGGGCGTTCTTCTCGCTCAACGTAGCCCTCTGGCTTCGGCATCAAAACCTTGCGACTCAATTTAATTTTACCCGTCTTATCGTCTCGCCCTACCACTTTAAATTTCACGAGCTCTCCTTCCTTCAGAATGTCTTCTACTCGGTCTACGCGGTTCCAATCCAATTCAGAGACGTGAAGCAATCCATCTTGGCCAGGAATGACTTCCACAAAGGCACCATAAGGCATGATGCTTTTCACCTTGCCTTCGTACTCTTCACCTATTTCCACCGTTGGTGGGAAAGCAATCGCACGGACTTTAGCTAGCGCTGCGTCAATGGCAGATTTATTCGCTGCCGCAATCTCTACGATGCCTTTTCCGTTCACATCTTCGATGCTGATAGTGGTCTCTGTTTCAGCTTGGATTTCCTGAATGATTTTTCCTCCTGGACCAATGATTGGTCCAATAGCATCTCCTGGAACTTCCAATGAAACAATCCGCGGAGCATGCTCTTTGTAGTCGCTTCTCGGCTCAGATAGACTTCCGAGCATCTCACGGCGAATGTGATGACGGCCTTCTCGAGCTTGCGCCAGCGCTTCACGAAGCTGCTGGAAGCTCAAGCCTTTGATCTTAATGTCCATCTGGCACGCGGTAATGCCGTGCTCTGTTCCGGTCACCTTGAAATCCATATCCCCCAGGTGGTCTTCATCGCCTAAGATGTCCGACAACACAACGTACTTGCCAGATTCTTGATCCGTAATCAATCCCATGGCAATTCCAGAGACAGGTGCCTTAATTGGAACACCTCCATCCATTAACGCCAACGTGCCCGCACAGACTGTTGCCATCGAAGATGAACCGTTAGATTCAAGGATCTCACTCACCAACCGAATGGTGTATGGGCAATCTGCCGTATCAGGCAGAACACCCTTAAGCGCGCGCAGCGCAAGGTTTCCATGCCCTACTTCTCGGCGGCTTGTTCCTCTCAATGGTCGCTCCTCTCCTGTTGAAAACGGCGGGAAGTTGTAATGCAATAAGAACTTCTCGTTTTTCCGAACCAATGCGCTATCAATCAGCTGCTCATCCAATTTCGTTCCCAACGTCAGGGTTGTTAACGATTGCGTTTCACCTCGCGTAAAGATGGCACTACCGTGTGTGCTCGGTAAGTAATCAACTTCAGTCCAAATCGATCGGATATCCGTTGACTTCCTGCCATCTAATCGGACGCCTTCGTTCAACAACAAATCCCGAATGGCTTTCTTTTGAACAGCTCCAATGTACTGACGCAGCATAAAGCTCTTCTCTGAAGCCTCTTCAGGAGAAATGGTCGCCATGAAAGCGTCTTTCAATTCCTTGAACTTTTTCTTCCGCTCTTCTTTTGAAGTTCCTTGCTTGGCCGCTTCATACATTGAATCGGTCAAAGCTGCATTCACGCGACCGCGCAAATCTTCATCGTGGTCCTCGTGCGAATATTCGCGCTGAACTCCGAAGTGCCCCGTCATTTTGGCCAGCGCATTTTGGGCTTCGCATTGCTTTTGAATGGCAACGTGAGCTGCTTCGATGGCATCAACCATCTCATCTTCACTGGCCTCGTTCATTTCACCCTCCACCATCACGATGCTATCCAAGCTTCCAGCCACCATGATGTCCATGTCCGCCCGCTCCAATTCAGATCGGTGAGGGTTGATGACAAATTCGCCATCGACTCTCGCTACGCGAACTTCGGAAATGGGTCCATCAAATGGAATATCGCTTACGGAAAGGCAGGCAGAAGCTGCTAAACCAGCTAAGCTATCTGGCAAGACCTCTTCATCCGCAGACATCAATTGAATCATCACCTGGGTTCCAGCATGGTAATCGCTTGGAAACGTCGGACGCAAGGCCCGGTCTACCAATCGCATGACCAGCACTTCCGTATCGGATGGCCGTGCCTCTCGCTTGAAAAATCCACCTGGGAATCTTCCAGCAGCAGCGTATTTTTCGCGGTAATCAACCGTCAGAGGTAAAAAATCTACATCATCTCGCACTTCATGCGAAGAAACTGCTGTTGCCAGCAACATGGTTTTGCCGCATTTAACGACTACTGAACCGTGCGCTTGCTTTGCAAGCTTGCCGGTTTCAATGGTGATCTCGCGCCCGTTGCCGAGATCAATGGTTTGGTTGTGTACCGTATAATTCATCTTTCCTGTAAAATCATCTTGAGGCATCTCACCCCATTGGGTGCAGACGCATAAAAACGAAGAAGGCAATGGTTAATTACCAATTGCCTCCTCCGTTTAAAATTTCTTCTTTAGCGACGCAAGCCGAGTTTCGCGACAATCTCGCGGTAACGCGCAATCTCTTTCGCTTTGAGGTAATCCAATAACTTTCGACGCTTACCTACCAACTTAATCAACGCTCGCTGCGTGTGAAAGTCTTTTCGGTTTTTCTTCAAATGCTCCGTGAGGTGCGCAATTCGAAACGAGAACATGGCAACCTGTGCCTCCGCGCTTCCCGTGTCTTTTTCGTTCGTGCCAAAGGTGGCAAAGAACTCTTTCTTTTTGGTGGAATCTAAATACATGTCGAAATCAAATCGATGTTCGTGATGCTAAAATTGAGGCGCGAAGATACAACTCATTGGCGCGCAATCCAATGCCAACAACTGTTTTATTGAACCTTCGGAAAATCACCCATCGCCCGCAAGCTGAAGGCCAGTTTTTCCTTGAGATCTTTGCGTTCGACGATGGCATCCAAGAATCCATGTTCCAATAAGAATTCAGACCGCTGAAATCCTTCAGGTAATTCTTTTCCGATAGTCTCCTTAACCACCCGAGGACCAGCAAAACCAATGAGTGCATTGGGCTCTGCAATATTCATATCACCGAGCATAGCAAAAGATGCCGTTACTCCGCCTGTGGTCGGATCTGTTAAAACTGAGATGTACGGTAGACCCGCTTTGGAAAGCAATGAAAGCCGCGCACTTGTTTTTGCCATTTGCATCAGGCTCAAGCCCGCTTCCATCATCCTCGCTCCCCCAGACTTGCTAATGCATATAAAAGGGCAGCCCTTTTTTAATGCATGATCAATTCCTCGGGCAATCTTCTCTCCAACCACACTTCCCATTGAGCCGCCAATGAATTGAAAGTCCATGCAACTAATCACTACCGGCATCCCATTGAGCTCTCCGGAGGCTGTTCTCAATGCATCACTCAAGCCCGTCTTCTTCTTGGCTGCTTCCAGCCGATCCGTATACGTTTTTGTGTCCTCGAACTCAAGGGGGTCTGAACTCGTGATTTTCGGTGCAATCTCACGGAACTTCCCTTCATCAAACAAGATTTTAAAGTACCCCTCACTCCCGATGCGATCGTGGTGTCCGCAGTAATTGCAAACGCTCATGCGCTCAACATGCTGTTGAGAGGTAACGACCGTTTTGCAACTAGGGCACTGGTACCACGCACCTTCAGGAATCTCCTTCTTCTCGGTGCTCTTCGTGGTAATCCCCTCTTGAATTCGTTTAAACCAACCCATTTGTTCTCATTTTACAGGCCAAAGGTAACGAACGCCATTGTTTTCTCAGAAAGAATGCCCGATACCCAAATGCACTTGGCCTTTGGGTGCCGACATATCCATCCATCGCTCCAACGCATTCACTGATGGATCGTGCACACGCAGCGCACCGTCGATGCGCAAAAGGAAGAAATCAAAGTCAACTCGGATACCCAATCCGGAGCCAAGAGCGACAGAATTCCAATTGAGTGCCTGCAAGGCTGAGGAGTTTGAATTCGCAAAAAGCCAGACATTGCCCGCATCGACGAACCATGCCAATTCCAACGCTTCGGTTAAGTACCGTCGGTACTCCATGGAAAATTCAATTTGTAGGTCTCCAACTCCATTGACCACACCTGATCCGGGAATTTCATCAGTCGAAAAGCCCGGTCCTAAATTGCGCACAGACCACCCTCTAATTCCATTGGTTCCGCCAGCATAAAATGCCCGGTCAAATGGCATGGCATCCATGTTAGACCCTGTTTTTGCAGCGCCTAATTTCAACCGATAATGCCACCCAACTTGGGAAGGCCTGTCCACGCGGACTTGTCCGGCCCATTCCGTCTCCAAACGGATATAATGTGCCAAAGGGACTCCCGCAAAAGTCATGGTTCCCAGGTTTTCTGCCCCACCCTCCAGCGCTTGATTAAGCAAACTAAGCCCCATGCCCGTCCACTCAAAGTCCATGCGGTATCGACCAGTCAACGCCCACGCCTCTTTGCCCCAGTCCGACTCCCAATGCAATCTTGAAAGCATCGAAGCATAGTCTGCAAATCGAGCACTCAAAAATGGGTTGTTCTGATCCACCAACCAATCCTCGAACTCCGGCTTTGATTGGATATCGGAAAAACGGAATTCGAACGGCACGATTTCGAGCTGACTCTTCTTTGCAGGGTTCTCGATGAAATTGAACCCGTATCGAAATCCTACAGCTTCACG